>ERZ827150.119-NODE-119-length-122916-cov-15.148835_pt1 | contig 122916 bp, 96 predicted proteins | sample MGYA00519779_ERZ827150 | MGnify/ENA primary metagenome ERZ827150 (study PRJEB31778, sample SAMEA3449267) | human gut metagenome | biome: human gut; feature: human-associated habitat; material: faeces | place: United Kingdom | collected 2010/2012 ...
GGGCGTAGGAAGATTGAGGGGTCCTGACTTTAGTACGAGAGGACCGAGTTGGACGTACCTCCGGTGTATCTGTTATGCTGCCAAGTGTAGAGCAGAGTAGCCGCGTACGGATTGGATAAGCGCTGAAAGCATCTAAGCGCGAAGCCTTCCCCAAGATGAGTCTTCCCTTGAGGGTCGTAGGAGACGACTACGTTGATAGGTTGCAGGTGTACAGACAGCAATGTCAAAGCCGAGCAATACTAATTACCCGAACGGCTTTTTCTGAACACCTCTATCTCATTTTCCGGCATGTCAAGTTTTACTGGGGTGGTACCAGTATAAATAATAAACCGATATTTGCGAATGAGCAGATATAAAAGAAGCTTCAGGTGGCAATAGTGGTGAGGTTCCACCTCTACCCATTCCGAACAGAGAAGTTAAGCTCACAAACGCCGATGGTACTGCACAAGTTGTGGGAGAGTAGGTAGCCGCCTCTTCAAGGTCAGATCTTCAAGGTCTGACCTTTTTTTGTGTGCATGCTTGTGCGTGTAGGGGGGGGAGGAGATGATGGATAAATGGTGAAGGTGGGGGGGGGGAAAATATATTGAAGTATAAATAATGATTTTATGGTCTCTGTACTTCATTGGCTGAATGGAAGGGGGACATGTCTGGGGAGTGATGTTGAGAGCAGGACTGGCGTGTCAGAGAATGGATGGAGTGGACAGAATCAAGGCAGCATGTTTGATCTAACACGCTGCCTTGTGCACTTATTTATATTTTCTATCGGGACCTTGAGTGCGGCCGTAAGGCCGTAGGCGTCTATGTCCGAGGGACAGAAACAGAGAGCTATTTCTCCGAACGTCGGACGCGGACTTCGTAAAGATCGCTGCGTCGATCCTTGAGATTGCGTACGCTGCCGTATGTGTGTAGTTCGTTCAGCAGGTCGAGGTCCACGTCCGAAACGAGGATCATTTCGGTATTTGGGGTTGCTTCGGCGCGTTTGCCGTCGGTCGGGAAGGCGAAATCGCATGGCGTGAAGACCCCCGATTGTGCATACTGTATATCCATGTTGTGGACGCGGGGCAGGTTGCCTACGCTGCCGGCAATAACCACGAAGCATTCGTTCTCGATGGCGCGGGCGTGAGCGCATACCTGGACGCGGGAATAGGCATTCTGGGTATCGGTCAGGAAGGGAACGAAAAGTATCTGCATGCCCTGTTCGGCCATAAGTCGCGACAGTTCGGGGAATTCGACGTCATAGCATATCTGCACGCCGATCTTTGCGCAGTCCGTATCGAAGGTCTTGATCTTCTTTCCGCCGCTCAGGCCCCAGCTCTTGATCTCGTCGGGCGTGACGTGGAGTTTCTCGTACATTTCGCACGAGCCGTCGCGGCGGCACAGGAAGCCGACATTGTAGAGCAGTCCGTCCTCCTTGATGAAGGGCATGCTGCCCGTAATGATGTTGATGTTGTAGCTGATGGCCAGCTTGATGAAGCGTTCGCGGATCTCATCGGTATATTGCGCAAGTCCGCGGATGGCCTGCGATTCGCCCTCATTATTGAAGCGGGCCATGAGCGGCGCGTTGAAGTACTCGGGGAAGAGGATGAAGTCGCTCTGGTAGTCACTGACTGCGTCGACGAAGAATTCAACCTGTTCGAACAGGTCGTCGAGCGAGTTGTAGCTTCGCATCTGCCACTGCACGAGTCCTACGCGGACGGTTGTTTTGGGTGAAACGTACTCCTGCGTAGGCGGCTGGTAGTAGATGTTGTCCCACTGCAACAGGCAGGCGTAGTGGCGAGACTCCTCGTCATTGGGCAGGTAGTTTCGCATCACCTTGCGGACGTGGAAGTCGTTGCTGAGTTGGAATGTCAGCACGGGATCATAGATCTCTTTCTGGCGGACCTTGTCGATGTACTCTTTGGGGCGCATCTGGTCGGCATACTTGTGATAGTTGGGTATTCGGCCGCCGAACATGATGGCCTTGAGGTTGAGTTTTTCGCAGAGCTCCTTGCGGTATTCGTACATGCGTCGGGCCAGCCGCAACCCGCGGTAGAGGGGATGGATGAAGACCTCGATACCGTAGAGAATGTTTCCCTTGGGGTTGTGCGAATCGAAGGTTTCGTTGGCGGTTACCTGGGCATATGTATGGTCATTCTTGACGTCGTCGTAATTGACTATGATCGAGAGTGCGCAACCTACGATCAGGTCGTCGACAACGGTTACGATCTGGCCTTCGGGGAATATTCGTATCAGTTTTTCGATCTGCTGGTGGGTCCAGAATACATCGCTGCCGTCCGAGTATACGCGGGTGAACGATTGTGCGAGCTGGTCGTAGTCTTCGATCTGCAGATTCCGGATCTGCACCTTGTTAATTTTCAGCGAATCCATTTTCAATTTCTTAAAAGACAGTGCAAATGTATGAGGAATATCCGAGAAATGTGCTGTCGGAGTGTTGTTTTTGTCGCTAAAAAGGCGATTATTGCTGCCTGGGGGGCTATCCTGAGGCCATTTTTGGGGAGTTTGCGGCGCCCGAGGGGGCGAAATGCGATCGGCAGATATCCGGCTGCACGTAGCGGGAAAGATGGTGAGACCTTCTGACTTACGCGTATATTGACAGTGCTTTACAGGCCGGAATCGGCCGACTGTTGGTTGTCGCATTGGTGCATCCTGTATCGTATGGGGGTACATCCGAATCGGCGTATGAATACGCGGCGGAATGTCGAGACGGAGTTGAAGCCGCAATTTTCGGCTATGGCCTCGATCGTGAGCGTACAGTCGGGAGATGATAGCAGTTTCTCGACGGCGCGGATACGGTATTCGTTTACGTATTCGTAGAACGATGTACCGAGTTTGTGATTGAGGTAATCGGAGAGATAGGTGCGGTTGGAGCCGAGGAGCTGGGCGACTTCGCCGAGGGTCAGACGTGGGTTGAGCCAGATCTTCTGTTCGTCGAACAGTTGAGCCAGCTTTTTTGTAAAGTCGGGACGTATGGTATCCGTGGTGACCGATGGCTCACTGGGGACCGGTTCGGTCTCCTCGGCCAGAATCAGTGGCTGCTGCTTGTATATCGCGTAGCAGATCACGCACCACATTATTCCCGATGATACGTTGTACAGAATATCTGCTGGGGTTGATATGTGGAGCGCGGAGTATGCCCACAGCGACAGGAAGATGATGAAGAAGATCAGCAGTTTCCACAGCCATTCGAGATCGAGGTTCTCGGTATTTGAGAAGTTTTCGCGCAGGATCCGGTTGTAGTCGGGGATTGCACGGAACAGGCGGGCGATGATCCAGAGCGAGAAGATCAGGGCGCAACAGATGTCTATATAGAAAATAGCCTTGACGGGGAATATTGCGAAGATAGCCAGTAGGGCGATGAATGGGAGTTCGAATATTACGGCTCGCCGCCAGTTGAACCAACCGGGGCTTGTGAGTTCGAGCAGGAGGAAGGCGCATGTTGGGACGGCCAGTATATCGATGCAGATACAGAGTCGCTCGAGGGCCTTGTCGGGAGCCGGACCGTTGAGCAGGAGCATGTCCTTGATGTGAAGGAGGAGCCAGAACAGCAGAATTCCGCTTAGCAATCGATGCAGTCGCCGTTTCTGCCGGGTGGAGAGGAAGAAGATACCGGTGGCCAGGAGCAGACACGATATGGCTATCTGCGAGATCAGGAGCAGAGAGTCGGGTGTTATAGCTACGGCCGTGTTAATCATCTGATTAAGTAGATTTAAACAAAGATACGAAAAAATAGTGTTTTTTTGGTCGGTCGAAGGTTAAAATTGTGGCCGCAGCGGTGTTAAAAAACCGTAACGGTCGGGAGGAAAGATTTGATATTGCCATCACGATTTATACCGGCCCGGTTGGTGAGGTTTGAGGCGTGCGGATATGAGGAGCGTTTCGTGGGGTTTGGTGAGCGGAAGAGGGGGGGGGTATTGCGGCGCAGCATGCGAAATTCTCGTTGCCGGAGGGATCCGCCGGCGCCGTAAAATAAAAACAGGCTGCAAAGTTTGTTGCAACCTGTTCAGTGGGCCCAGAGGGGCATGATCCCCCGACCTTCGGATTATGAGTCCGCTGCTCTAACCAACTGAGCTATGGGCCCGATCCCGACCGTTTTATGTTTTAGCGGCTTGCTTCGGCACTCGCGGCGTCTTGCTCCGACACTCGCCCAACCCTCTGATCGGATCGATTGGACTGCTTGCGCGGCCCGGGCAAAAGCATGCCGAAACGGTTTGCAAAAATATATAAAAGCCGCCAAAACGCAAAATTAATCCGTCAAAATTTATTTCGAATGAGATAAAATTCCTATCTTTGGAGAGAACAAATGTCGGATCCGGCTCTCCGCAAGGCGTATCTGATCCAGATGAGCGGACGAATTGCGGAAGGTCGACGACCTGAAAATCAACAAGCTGTTATGAAGAAATTACTTATTTTGGTTATGGCCATTGCTGCAATCTCGACCGCAAAAGCGCAGCAATATGATTGGGCCATCGGTGTACGCGGCGGCTACGATGCGACCTCCCTGTCGGTAAAACATGTGTTTGGCAACTCCAATGCCATCGAGGCCCTGGTAGGCTGGGGCTACAGCAAACATGGCAGCGGATTCAACCTCACCGGGCTCTACGAATTCAACGTCCCGGTAATCGCTCCCGGATTCAACTTCTATTACGGCGCCGGTGCCCACCTTGGCAGCTGGGCCTACAAGGCCGGTCATGATGACGGCAAGAACGATGGTTTCAATATCGGTCTGGATGCAATCGTTGGTCTCGAATACAAGATCCCCAATGCACCTATCGCCTTCTCGCTCGACTGGAAACCGCGTCTCGATCTGGCTCCGAGTACCGAGTTCCTGGCTTTGGGATTTGCTCTCGGTGTCAAGTATGCATTCTGACGCAGTCCGGTCGATTTTGCCGGCACGGCGGGCTGACGGGCAGGAATAAGTGAAAAAAATCGGCGCAAAAGTTTGCGACTCTATTTTTTATGGTTATCTTTGCCCCACTATTGTGAACAATAAACAAAAAGACGAAATGAAAAAAGGTATTCATCCTGAAAATTATCGTTTAGTGGCGTTCAAGGATATGTCGAACGACCACGTGTTTTTGTGCAGGTCCGCCGTTTCGACAAAGGAGACCATCGAAGTGAACGGCGAAACCTATCCCGTGTATAAGATGGAAATTTCGAACACTTCTCACCCGTTCTACACCGGTAAGATGAAGTTGGTCGACACCGCCGGACGCGTCGATAAGTTTATGAGCCGTTACGCAAAGCATTACGATAAGAGAAACAACGCGAAGTAGTCTTCGCGCAAGTGTTTCAGAACATGCAGCTCCGCTCTTTGTGGCGGGGCTGCATGTTTTTTTGTGCGATATGGTGAAGTGGGGGGGCTGATTGTGTGTGGAGAGGGGGGGGAGGAAGCGAAAGAGGGAACGCTGTGGTAGTGTGAAATGATAGATAGGGGGGGGAGTACGAGGGGCAGAAATGCGCTTTGGTCCGAATGGTATGCTGAGAGAGTAGTGATGATCCGGGAAGTTTTTTCAGGAGTAGGCCCGGCAGAGGCCCGGCAGAGGTGTTTTTGATGCTGTAAGCAGGCTGCAAAACGAAAGAAACCTGCTGTGTGTCAGCAGGTTTCGCGTAGTGGATAGGGGATTCGAACCCCTATGTCGTGCGTGAGAGGCACGTATCCTAACCCTTAGATGAATCCACCGAGTTTGTTTTGTGGTGCAAAAGTACGACGCTTTTCCTAATCTTCCAAATATTTCGACCGCTTTTTTCGCCTGAAGCGCAAGTAACTCCTCTTGAACGGCTTTCAGAGGATGATTGCGGTTTGTTTGCCGCCGGCCGGTTTTGCCGAAACGGGGCCAGACAGACTGTGCAGGGCGGGCTACAGCATGGAAACTGCACGGAGAGGCTTTTGGGGACTACTCTTCGGCCGGCATCGGGTGTCGGGTGACGAGGATCTTGTCGATGCGGGCCCCGTCCATGTCGACCACCTCCAGCGTAAACTCGTTCCATGTAATGCTTTCGCCGGATGCAGGAATATGTTCGAGCTTGTCGAGCAGCAGTCCGCTGACGGTGTTGTACTGGCCGGGGGCATAGGTCTGCTCCAGCCCGAAGTATGCCAGGAAGTCGTAGAACGGACATTGTCCGTCGACAAGGCAGCTGCCATCCTTGCGCTGGATAATGTCGGGCTCTTCGCGCTCTTCGGGCATCGACCCGACGAGAGCTTCGAGAATGTCGCGCAACGTAAAGATACCCTGTGTAACGCCGAATTCGTCGCAGATGACGCCGTAGTCGATCTGGTCGCGGCGGAGCCGTTCGAGTGCATTGTATACCTCCATGCCTTCGTGGAAGAATTTTGCCGGATGCATTATCTTGTCGAGCGAGAAGTCCGGATCGTTCAGGTGGGCGAAAATATCCTTGAGCAGGACGATTCCGGAGAGTCGGTCGATATTTCCTTCGGCTACGGGGTATCTGTTGTGCGGGTGTTCATTGACGAGTTGTCGTATCTGATCCGGTGACATCGAACGGTCGATCCAGACCACGTCGTTTCGGTGTGTCATGATCGAGCCGACGGTACGGTCGCCGAGCGAGAAGACACGGCCGACAATCTGTTGTTCGACCTCCTGGACTTCGCCGCTTTCGGCGCCTTCGCGGATTATGGATCGAATCTCGTCTTCGGTAACCTTGGCGCCACCCTCCTTGAGCTTCAGCAGGCGGGTTATCCCGACGGTGCTGCGCGAGAGTATCCACACGAACGGCGATGCGATCGTCGAGAGGGCCTTCATCGGCCCCGAAACGATCTTGGCAACGTTTTCGGCAGCATTCATGCCGATTCGTTTTGGGACGAGTTCGCCGAATATCAGCGTGAGATATGTTACGATGACCACTATGACGATTTGGGCTATTGTGGTAGCGGTGCTCAGCGGGATGCCGATATCGGCGAGTGCGGCACCGAATTTTGCAGCGAGCGTGTCGCCCGAGTAGATACCCGTGAGGATGCCGATAAGCGTGATTCCGATCTGGATGGTCGAGAGGAACTTGTCGGGATCCTTGGCGAGTTTTAGGGCCCGTTTTGCGGCGGTGTTTCCTTGCCGGGCCTGGGTGTCGAGGTTGGATTTTCGGGCGGATATCATTGCTATCTCCGACATTGCGAATATACCGTTGAGCAATATCAGCGCAATAATGATTATGATCTCCATAAATTGTTCAGAGGGTTGGTTCCGTTTGCAAAGATAAACATTGTTTGGGGATTGGCAACAACGGGCCGCACAATCGTGCGTAACGGATGCTGACGTGATAGCGGCGAGAGGGTGGATGCGGCGGAATCAGACGATTGAATGAAGCCGGGGTATGTATATAAACATTACGTCCGCTGCCAGTCTGGCTACGGACGTAATGTTGTTTACAGCCGAACGGCTCGGCCTGTGCAGCGCGATCAATCCTTGAATTTCGCAGAGAGGAATTCGCGGTTGAGGCGAGCGATGTGGGTTATCGAGATCGACTTCGGGCATTCGGCCTGGCATGCGCCGGTGTTCGTGCAGTTGCCGAAGCCGAGTTCGTCCATCTTTGCGACCATAGCCTTTGCGCGGCGTACGGCCTCTACGCGGCCCTGGGGCAGTTTGGCGAGCGACGATACGCGGGCTGCGACGAAGAGCATGGCCGAACCGTTCTTGCAAGTTGCGGCGCAGGCACCGCAGCCGATACAAGCTGCAGCATCCATCGATTCGTCGGCATCGGCCTTGGGAATCGGAATGGCATTGGCATCGATAGCGCTGCCGGTGCGTACCGAGATGAATCCACCGGCCTGGAGGATCTTGTCGTAAGCGCTGCGATCGACTACCAGGTCCTTGATGACGGGGAATGCGGCTGAACGCCACGGTTCGATTGTAATAGTTTCGCCATCCTTGAACTTGCGCATGTAGAGCTGGCAGGTTGTTACGGCCGATTCGGGGCCGTGAGCATGGCCGTTGATGTGCATCGAGCACATGCCGCAGATACCTTCGCGGCAGTCGTGGTCGAATACGACGGGTTCCTCGCCCTTGTGCACCAGGTCATTGTTGAGGATGTCCATCATTTCGAGGAACGAGGTATCGGGGGAGATATCTTTTACTTCGTATGTTTTGAATCCGCCCTTGCTTTTAGCGTCTTTTTGACGCCATATCTTTAATGTAAAGTTCATTGTTCTAAAAAATTAAAGTGTGTACGTCAAATCAGTCTTTATAGTTACGCTGTGCGGGATGAACGAATTCGAAGTTCAGCGGCTCCTTGGTCATTTCGGGCTCCTTGTCCTCGCCCTTGTACTCCCAAACGGCTGCATATACGAAGTTTACGTCATCACGTTTAGCTTCACCCTCTTCGGTCTGGTGTTCTACGCGGAAGTGGCCGCCGCAGGACTCCTCACGCAACAGGGCGTCGCGGGCCATCAGTTCGCCGAGTTCGAGGAAGTCACTCAGACGCAGAGCCTTTTCGAGTTCGACGTTGAAGCTGTCGGCGGTGCCGACCAGTTTCAGATCCGACCAGAACTCCTTGCGCAGAGCTTTGATTTCGGTAATGGCCTTTGTGAGGGACTCCTTGGTACGGGCCATTCCGACATTCTCCCACATGATGTGGCCGAGGCGTTTGTGAATATCGTCTACCGACTGCTTGCCCTTGATTGCGAACAGACGTTCGATCTTTTCGCGGACACCCTTTTCGGCCTCGTCGAATGCGGCGGTCGAGGTGTCGACCTTCGGGGCCTGGATCTTGTGCGAGAGGTAGTCGCCGATGGTGTAGGGAAGCACGAAGTAGCCGTCGGCCAGACCCTGCATCAGTGCCGAAGCTCCCAGACGGTTGGCGCCGTGATCCGAGAAGTTTGCCTCGCCGATTGCGTAGAGGCCCGGGATGGTGGTCATCAGGTTGTAGTCGACCCAGATACCGCCCATGGTGTAGTGCACGGCGGGGAAGATCTGCATCGGCTGCTCGTATGGGCTGACGTCGGTGATCTCCTTGTACATGTCGAAGAGGTTTCCGTAACGCTGTTTGATTACCTCCTTGCCGAGGCGTTCGATAGCGGTCTTGAAGTCGAGGAATACGGCCAGACCGGTTTCGTTGACACCGTAACCGGCATCGCAACGCTCTTTTGCGGCACGCGAAGCCACGTCACGCGGAACGAGGTTTCCGAAAGCCGGATAACGGCGCTCCAGATAGTAGTCGCGATCCTCTTCGGCGATATCCGACGGTTTCTTTGCGCCCGAACGGAGAGCCTTGACATCCTCGAGTTTCTTGGGGACCCAGATACGGCCGTCGTTACGCAGCGACTCGGACATAAGGGTCAGTTTCGACTGCTGTGTACCGTGAACGGGGATACAAGTGGGGTGGATCTGCGTGAAGCAGGGATTTGCGAAGCCTGCACCCTTGCGGTAGCACTGGAATGCTGCCGAACCGTTCGAAGCCATAGCGTTGGTCGAGAGGAAGAATACGTTTCCGTAACCGCCGCTGGCGAGTACTACGGCGTGAGCGCCGAAACGTTCGAGTTTGCCGGTGATGAGGTTACGGGCGATGATACCGCGGGCCTCGCCGTTTTCGATTACGATATCGAGCATTTCGTGGCGCGGGTAGCTCTTTACTGAACCTGCAGCGATCTCCTTGTTGAGGGCGGCGTATGCACCGAGCAGCAGCTGCTGACCGGTCTGGCCGCGGGCGTAGAATGTACGTGAAACCTGAGCGCCGCCGAACGAACGGTTTGCGAGTGTGCCGCCGTATTCGCGGGCGAAGGGCACGCCCTGAGCCACGCACTGGTCGATGATAGCGTTCGACACTTCGGCCAGACGGTATACGTTTGCCTCACGGGCACGGTAGTCGCCGCCCTTGATGGTATCGTAGAAGAGGCGGTAAACCGAGTCGTTGTCATTCTGGTAGTTTTTGGCAGCGTTGATACCGCCCTGCGCAGCGATCGAGTGAGCGCGGCGGGGCGAATCCTGGATGCAGAACACCTTGACGTTGTATCCGAGTTCGCCGAGCGAAGCGGCAGCCGAAGCACCGCCCAGACCCGTACCGATTACGATGATATCGAGTTTACGTTTGTTTGCGGGGCTAACGACCTTTATGTTTGCTTTATGATTGCTCCATTTCTGGGCCAGGGGACCAGCGGGGATCTTGGAATCTAATTTGAAAGCCATATCTGTAAAGTTTTAATATTCGGTGATTAAGGAGTGATTAGCAAGCCACGCAGAGGCTCTTGACGAAGAATGCGACGACCACGGCGGCGAAGCAGATGAAAACGATCGAAGCGACTACTTTTGCGAGGCATTTGAGTCTGGGGTACCATTTGTCGTTTGCCCAGCCTACGGTTTGGAGCATCGACCATACGCCGTGGGTAAGGTGGAACCAGAGAGCGGCGAGCCACACGAGGTAGAGGACGACGAAATACCATTTCGAGAAAGTATAGGCGATCAGGGCAGCGCCGTCGGTAGCAGCGACAGGGGCGCCGTCGACGATCGAAGCCTCATGGCCGAGGATTTCGACGAGCTGCATTTTAGACCAGAAGTTGAAGAGGTGGAGCAGCAGGCCGCCAACGACGATGAACCCGAGGACCAGCATGTTTTTTGAGGCCCACGACACGCCGTTTTCGGTTACGGTGATTTCGTAACGCTGGTTACCGCGCGCTTTGCGATTTTCGAGGGTAAGAAGGATAGCGTAGATGAAGTGCACCAGGACGCCGAGTGCCAGGATGAGAGTTCCCACGAGGGCATACCAGTTTGCTCCGAGGAATTCGCAGATGGCGTTGTAGGCCGAAGCCGAGAACAATGCCGTCATGTTCATTGCCATGTGGAAGAGGATGAACAGCACCAGAAAGCATCCGGAAATGCTCATTACGAGTTTCTTCCCGATCGATGAATTGCAGAGAAAATTGCTCATAGATTAAAAAAACTTTTATATTTGTGATTAATTGTAGATTGTTTGCAATTGGGATATTCGAAGATTTGGAGCGTTGTATCAGCGTTGTATCTTGTTGCACATTTTTGATTCGTGGTACAAATATAGTTATTGTTTGTCGAATAACAACCGAATCGGCATTGAATTTTGTAATATGGAGCGGAGTTTTATTCTCAAGGCCGGGTTGCGCGGCGAGATCCGGGATCGGGTATCCAGACTTTCGGAACGGGAGCGGGCCGAGGCGGCGGAACGGGTAGCCGAACTGTTGGAGCGGGATATCCGGTTTGCCGGGGCGCGGGTTGCGGCCTGTTTCATGCCGTTGCGGGACGAAGTGCCGATCGGGCGGTTCGTGGATGGTTGGAGGCGGGACAAGCTCATAGTTCTGCCGGTTGTCGAGGGTGATCGGATGCGGTTTTTCGAGTATGATCCTGCGCGGGTGCGGACGGGGCGTTTCGGAATCGTCGAGCCGTACGGCACCGCGGAGGTGTCTCCGCAGGGGATAGATGCAATGTTGGTGCCGGGACGGGCCTTTACGTTGGCCGGGTTGCGATTGGGGCGCGGCGGAGGGTATTACGACCGTTACTTGTCGCAGTCCGGTGCGGAAGGAATATACAGAATCGGGGTCGGGTTCGGATGCCAGGTGGTTGATGAACTGCCTGTTACGGCCGATGATGTGGTGATGGACCGGGTGGTCGCGGGCTGACATGCAACAGACTACGCCGTCGGCTGTGCTAACCGCACGACGGAATCAACTGATGCATGAGTGTGAGGCGGGCATATGATTCTGCAGCAATCTGCGCAACCAGCCCGGCTGCGTGTGCAAGGAGAAGAGAGTGGGGGGCAAGCGCTTAGAATCAGGACAACTGCTACACATCCGGCGTCAGGGCCTGCACACGAATTGTGCCGTGCGTCGTCGGGATCGCCCGTGCGGAATCGGATCGGCCGTGCAGAATCGGCTCAGTCGTGCGGAATCGGATCGGCCGTGCAGAATCGACTCAGTCGTGGAATATCAGTGCGACGGCATATGCGGCTACACCCTCTTCGCGTCCGGTGAATCCGAGTTTTTCGGTTGTGGTGGCCTTTACCGCCACGTCATCCGTATCGATCTCCATGGCATTGGCCATCTCCTGGCGCATCTGTTCTATATACGGTGCGACCTTGGGGCGTTGCAGCACGATCGTACAGTCGACATTGCCGATCTGCCACCCCTTCTGGCGGAGCAGCGAGGCGGTACGACGCAACAGTATCCGGCTGTCGATTCCCTTGAACTCGTCGGAGGTGTCGGGGAAGTGCTTTCCGATATCGCCCAGGGCCGCCGCGCCGAGCAGTGCATCGCACAATGCATGTATTACGGCATCGCCGTCGGAGTGGGCCACACAACCCTTGTCATGTTCTATTTTGACGCCGCCGAGTGTCAGTTGCAGGCCTTCGGCGAGCCGGTGAACGTCGTATCCGTTCCCCACGCGGAATTTTTTCATAACCGGTAATTTTTCTGCAAAGTTAAGCACAAATTTCTCTTTCGGCGGGCCGTGTCGGGTAAAAACCGTTGAAATTGGCTCTATAATGTAATTTTTTGGGGATTTGGGGGAGTTTTTTGGATGTTTGGCCGACTATCGTACTGATAAAAAAATTACCTTTGTGAATAACATAAAATATTATCGTCATGTCCGAAATATCAAACCTCGAACCCCATGTGGTATGGGAACAGTTCGATGCCATAACGAAAATCCCGCGTCCTTCGAAAAAAGAGTCCAAAATCAGAGAGTATCTTGTCGATTTCGCCAGCCGTCACGGACTGGAATGCAAGTGCGATGCCATCGGCAACGTTGTGATGCGCAAACCGGCTACGGCAGGGTTTGAGAACCGGCCTGCGGTGGCTTTGCAGGCCCATATGGATATGGTGTGCGAGAAGAATGCCGATGTGCAGTTCGATTTCGAGACCGATCCCATCGATGCCTATGTGGATGGCGGGTGGGTACGGGCCCGCGGGACCACGCTGGGGGCCGATTGCGGTATCGGCATGGCTGCGGCATTGGCTGCTCTGACGGCCGAGGGTGTCGAGCATGGTCCGCTGGAGGCGCTCTTCACGGTCGATGAGGAGACGGGCCTTACCGGAGCATTCGAACTGGGCGAGGATATGCTGTCGGCCCATTACCTCATCAACCTCGATTCGGAGGATGAGGGTGAGCTGTTTATCGGCTGCGCCGGCGGGATCGACACGACAGCAATATTCACGTTCCGCCCCCAGGCGGCTCCGGCAGGATATGTCTTCTACCGCCTCGACATTGCCGACCTTAAGGGTGGGCATTCGGGCGACAACATAAACGACGGTCTGGCCAATTCGAACAAGCTGGTGGCCCGGTTGTTATGGATGGCCATGCAGCGTTTCGACGTGCGGTTGAGCTACTTCTGTGGCGGAAACCTGCGCAATGCCATTCCGCGCGAGGCGTATGCCATATTCGGTATTCCGGAGGCCGATGTCAAGGAGTTCGAGCGGCTCTATGCTGAGTATGCCTCGGAGATCAAGGCCGAGTATGCCGTTACCGAACCCAAACTCTCGGTGACCCTCTCGGCATCGGCGGCCGATACGGTCATCGATGAGGCTACGCAGATGTCGCTGGTATACTCTCTTGTAGGTGTTCCGAACGGGGTTCTGGCGATGAGTTATTCGATGCCGGGGCTTGTCGAGACCTCGTCGAACCTGGCCTCGGTCAAGTTTGCCGACGAGAACCGGATCATTGTGACATCGTCGCAGCGTTCATCGGTCGAGAGCGGGAAGTACTATGCCATGTCGGCAGTCGATTCGGTCTTCACGCTTGCCGGAGCGGTTGTCGAGCACAGTGACGGCTATCCGGGCTGGGCGCCGAATCCCAAATCACAGCTGTTGGATGTATGCCGCAGCTGCTACCACAATCTTTTCGGGCAGGAACCGAAGGTGCGGGCTATTCATGCGGGGCTTGAGTGCGGGCTCTTCCTCGAGAAATATCCGGCACTCGAAATGGTTTCGTTCGGCCCGACGATGCGCGGGGTACACTCTCCGGACGAACGGTTGGAGATCGCCACGGTTGACAAGTTCTGGCGGCTTCTGACCGAAGTGCTGAGGTCGCTGACCTGACGCGCCGCAAAATTCCGAAATTACACAACACAACCCAATTCACATTCTACTAACTTTTTAAAGGCAAACTTATGAAACGAAACTTCATGTTTATGAGCCTGATCTGCATTTGCAGCCTGGTGTGCTGCGGATGCGGCGACGATGATTACGAACGTGGAATCCACTCCTCATCCGAACCGGATGTGGTCGATCTGGAGTGGTTCTATGAGAGCGACGACTTTACGGCACTGGTGGCCGAATGCGAGGATGTGCTGGCTGCGGCCTACATGGAACAGACCCTCATTGAGGAGCGGCTCGATTATCCCGGATACGAAGGTCTTCCGGTCAAGCTTTACGAATACGAGACCGGAACGGATGCTTCGCTGGGCATCAAGAAAAAGGGAAAGGTATATATGCTGAATCCGTCGGCCGACAAACTCGCACGGTGGGTTGCCAATGCCTGCTGGTCGGCCAAGCACAGCGTCGACAAGAAGTATCTCGATCAGGTGTGCAATCAGGTGTTGATACAGTCTGGAGGCCAGTTCCCGGTTTGTGGCATCGTTTATGAGGACATGGACGGGACGGGTTACTATCCGTATGCGTTCAAGGATGGCGTAACGGTCTATGTGGCCGATGCGGAGAAGTGGGCTACGACCGATGATGAGGGCAACAAGACCTGCTCGGACGAGCAGTTGGAGTACTGCATCAACCTGACGGATGCGCAGTTGAAGGATTATACCGGCACGTATGCCCGTATCTGCAGCACCACCCGCGAACAGTACAAGGCTGCGGGCGGCAAGGTGGATGTAGGTACGAGCGACAGCTCCGAGACCCGCAAGAAAGCGTGGCTGGGCGTAGTCCGGGATCTTTATAAACAGGCCTGGGAGTCTGACAGTAATCAGCTCATGAATGCATGGGCTGCGGCATCGCTCAAGGATTGATCCGGCCGGGGCATCGCGGAGCGGCCGGCTGACCGTATCCGATCGAGGTGACGGGTCGGGACCCGGCCGCTCGGCGATGTGTCCTCATGGCGGCTGCAGCCGTTTGTCCCGTGGGGAGGAGAAGGTGTATTGCATGCCCTCCCGTCGGAGTGGCGTATGGCGCGGCTGCCGGATGTAATGTATTGTAATGCAAACAGATGATAAATTGACATGTGCACATTGAAAACTATTTCACCCTCACTCTATTATGTCGGAGTGAACGACCGGACCAAACATCGGTTCGAAGGGCTTTGGCCTCTTCCGTATGGAGTATCATATAATTCGTATCTGATCGTGAGCGATCGTGTTGCGCTGATCGACACGGTTGACGCCCCCTTTTCGCGGCAGCTCATCAAACAGATCGAACAGGCGATCGGTGATCGGGCGGTAGACTACCTGGTGATCAATCATATGGAACCGGACCATTCATCGTCGATTGCGGCGGTGAAGATGCGCTGGCCGAATGTCCGGATCGTCGGCAATGCGAAGACCCTGACGATGCTTTCGGGCTTTTACGGGTTGTGCGAAGGTTGTCAGGAGATCAAGGAGGGTGAAACGCTTTCGTTGGGCGGACGGACGCTGCGTTTCTCGATGATCCCGATGGTTCACTGGCCCGAAACGATGGTGACCTACTGCATCGAGGACAAGATACTCTTTACGGGAGATGCGTTCGGGTGCTTCGGGGCTCTGAACGGTGCCGTAACGGACGACGCAATGAATGTCGAAAGATATTGGGATGAGATGATACGTTATTACTCCAATATCGTTGGCAAGTACGGGGTTCCGGTTCAGAACGCCTTGCGGAAACTCTCGTCGCTTGAGTTGCAGGCCTTGTGTCCGACTCATGGGCCGGTCTGGCGCGAACATATCCAGGAGGTGATTTCGATGTACGACCGGATGAGCCGTTACGAGGTTTCTCGCGGGGCGGTGATCGCCTACGGCTCGATGTACGGAAACACCGAACGGATGGCCGAACAGATCGCTTCGGCATTGTCCGAACGCGGTGTGCGCGACATCTGCATGCATAATCTCTCCTCATCGGATGTTTCATTCGTACTGCGCGACATATTCAAATACGATACGCTGGTCATCGGCTCGCCCACGTATAACGGGGAGTTGTTTCCGCCGGTGGCGTCGCTGCTCGAACAGATTGCCGGCCGAGCGGTTCCGGCGCGCAATTTCGGATATTTCGGATCGTACAGCTGGGCCGGTACGGCGGTGAAGAAGCTTGCCGCGTTCGGTGAAAAGATGGGCTGGCCGAGTGCCGGACCGATCGAGCTGAAACATGGCTATTCGCGTGACAAGTTGTCGGGTATAGCCGACATGGCCGATCTGCTTGTAGAGCGTATGGGTATGTAGCGGAGCGGCTCCCGCACAGGGGAGAGCGTTAAATATTTTTTAGGGGTACTGTTGTGTAGACGGTATCCCTTTTTTTGTTTTTCGTTAAGATTCAGACATGTATTACCTTAAAAGCAGACGTTATGAAAAAGATAAGAAGTGAAACCGGCCGACAGGCAGGAGTGCAGAAGACGGTTGTCCGGCCGGTTGTTTTGGATTTGTTTTTTGAGTCGGCCGACTGTAGCCGCTCTTCGGAAACCTGACGGAGGAGTTACGTTTTGAAGAATTGGATGCGTTTTACGGATTGCATCATGCGAAATGACCGCCTGACGCATTTCGATGCCTTTTCAGATATATTACATCGTTTTTGCCCGTGCGTGAAATTGTTCTATTGATTGTTGTTTTTGATAAATTGACCGGAGTTTATCGTGCCTGTTCCGTATATTTGTAAAAACGACAAGGACAATTAACCCATTTTTTGTTTAACTCAATACCTCATTTATTATGAAAAAACTTTTGATTCTTGCTTCGATCGCTATGGTCGCAATGTTCTCGGTTAACTGTGGCGGCGGTGCCGGCCAGACTCCTTCGGATGTAGTGGATGCCTATTACAGCGCAGCCGTTAAGGGCGATTTCGAAAAGGCTCTGACCTATACTACCGTTACGAGCGAAGAGGCTACACAGTTGGTTGCCAAGGTGAAGGGCCTGGGCGGTGTTATCTCCAGCTACGAGATTATCTCGGAAACCGTTGCTGAAGATGGACAGTCGGCCGTTGTCGAAGTGAAATATTCGGGCAGTGCGCTTGGCATGGAGATTACCGACGAAACCACTGAGATCGATGTCCTCAAACAGGAGGATGGCTCGTGGAAAATTGACGGCGATAGCGTGAAATAACGTTCCGATGACTTTTCTCAAAAATAAGTAATGTAATAATTTGTGTTGACGGGCGTGTCTGCGTAAGCGGCGCCCGTCGTTTTGTATTCGGTGAGCGGATAATTGGCTGTGTGCGGAGGCCGATTCATTGCGATATGTGATTTTGCGACATGAGGCGAGGCTTGAAAACGGGTATAATATACGGCGTACTGTTGTTGTGCGGCGCGTTGATCGTTGTGGTATGCCGTATGAAGCCTGCCGATCCGCGGCCGATGCCTGCTGATATTGAGGTTAAGGTCAGGGCTGGCGATCTGGTATTCCGACGCGGGACGGGGGTCGAGGGGCGAGTTGTTACGACGCTCGACCGCAGTACGCGTTATTCGCATGTTGGGATCGTGGTGGACAGTGCCGGCGGAGAGTGGCATGTGGTCCACGCCACGCCGTCGGAGGAGGGTGAAGGGCCGCAGAAAAGATTGCGGTACGATCCGGTTTCGGAGTTTTTCCGTACCGATCGCGCATCGGAGGGTGGAATATACCGGGTTTCGTGTGGGGATAGCTGCCGGGTGACAGCTGTGAGAGCGGCACTCGGATGGCATGCGGCGGGCGTGGAGTTCGATAATGGCTTTCGGATGGACGATTCGACCAAACTCTATTGTTCGGAACTTGTCTGGGCGGCATACATGCGTGCCGGCATAGATCTGTGCGAGGATCGTCGGCATCGTATTCCGGCATTGCCCGAGATGGTGTGGCCGTCCGACATATTTGTCTCGCCGCTGCTTGGGGCGGTATATGAGTTTTAGGCCCGGAGGCGACAGGCCCTGGTCTATTGTTGCATCGGAATCAACACGTCAAACATTGAATATGCTTCAAAGCCCCTTGCGGGCGATCTTCCATGCAAGGTAGTTGTATGCCCGCAGGGCATTCCAGCGCCACGGCTTCGGAAGCCGGTTGATTACGCGCAGTTTGGTGAGAATGCGCCGGTTCATGCGTGTATAGCTGAAGAAACGCTCGGTCTGACGCGCCTCTTCGGTCCCGCCCTTGGCACTGATGATGATGGCCCGCGAAAGGGCTATTCGTGCGGCATATTCGTCGAGCATCGTATCGGCGCCGCCGGTATAGAAATCCTTGAATGACTCCCGACAGTTGTCGCCGCGATAGATCGATGTGGTGCGGTTCTGTGCGATGCGGTTGTAGCGGCAAAGCCGCCTGGGGGTATAGGCAACCTTGAAACTGCGGGCCAGTTTGATCCACATGTATGTATCCTGACCCATCCGCATGCCTTCGGGGAAGCCGCCGACCTGGTCGAACACGCGGCGGGCGATGGTGGTGGCGGAGGTGATGCAGACGTAACGGGTCATTGCCTCGCGGAAGTAATCCTCGATGATGCCTTCGTACCGTGGCGAGTCGCTCGGGAATACGCCGTCATCGCTGACAATGTCGAAAGCCGAGCACCAACCGCCGCAATCGGGGTAGAGCCGGATCAACCGTGCGATCTGTTGCAGGTAGTCGGGCATCCACTCGTCGTCGGCGTCGATCATTGCGATATATTCGCCGCGGCTGAGGGCGATGGCGCGATTCCGTGCGGCACCTGAACCGGCATTCTGCTGTGTATGGAGCCGGATGAGCGGCGAGTCTATCTGTTCGACCACATGTCGGCTGTTGTCTGTCGAGCCGTCGTCGACGATCACGATCTCGAGCGGCTGCAGGGTCTGGGCCAGAACCGACCGTACGGTGCGTTCGATCTCGGCCTCCTTGTTGTAGAGCGGGATGATGACCGAAAAACGCGGCGCCACCGCTTCACTGCAGGTAGTTGAGGGAGTTTGTTGTACAGGGGTTGCCATATTTGACGGATTGTCCATGTCGGTCGGTCTTTTCAATTTTGTACCAGCAGGTTGCAGCCGCGGATCTCGCTGCGGTCGATACGGCCGTTCACTTCGAAACCGCCGTTCGGGAGCAGGCGTCCGGCATCCTCGGTCTGGATGAATGCGCAGGAGTAGATATTCCCGAGGTCGATGATGTCGATTCCGCCGCGCTGGCCGGCCGCCAGGTGGGTGAAGGGATCGTTCAGGTCGCGGATCGATATTCGCATCCAGGGAGGTGTGAAGAATATCCCTTCGCCGGACGAATAGGCCTGCGAGGTGAGTTCGGCCATGCCGTATTCGGAGTGGATGCGGTCGACGCCGAAGGCTTCGCACAGAGTGCTGTGGAGTTCCGGCTTTGACATTTCGCGCCGACGCCCCTTCATGCCGCCCGTCTCCATGACTGTCGTATCGTGCAGTTTCAGGGCGTACCGTTCGGCCATGTCAAGCAGGGCATAGCTGACCCCGATCAGGATCTTTTTTCGCGGTTCGCGGGCCATATCGTCGAGAAGCCTCGGGTAGTCGTCGAGGTAGAAACCGCCATGTCCGCCGGTATCGGCTATGAGCCGGTCGACCATGTATATTAGCGACGAACCGGTCCGTTCGAGATACGAGGGCAGCAACCCGTAGATGCTCCACTGCGAGGCGTCGCCGTAGAAACGCCGGAAACATGCGCGGAAGTCGCGTTCGTAGATCGACAGGTCGGCCATCGGGTGGCGCGACGGAGTTGTACCGCCGGTGGTGCTGCTTGTGAATACGAGTTGCGGTTCACGGTCGCCGCAGTAGACCTCGTGCGTCTTGAAGATTCCGATCGGAAGATATGGGATACGGTCGATGGAGTCGACCTGCCCGGGGTCGATGCCGAGCAGCTGCAGGTAGCGGCGGTATGGTTCGCACCGTTCGGCTTGGAATGCGAACAGCGCGAGTGCCTCACGGCGGAACTGCTCCTCGTCGGTGATGTTGAATATTCGGACCGGATCGTACATCTGTTCTGGGAGGATTATTGTGCCAGGAACTTCTCGCAGTCGATTGCGGCGCGGCAACCGCTTGCAGCGGCCGTAACGGCCTGACGGTAAATGGGGTCCTGAACGTCGCCGGCGGCAAATACCCCTTCGACATTGGTAAACGAACGTCCGGGTTGGGTCTTGATATACCCGTTCTCGTCCAACTCGATCTGACCGGCGAAGATCTCGGTGTTGGGGTGGTGGCCGATGGCGATGAAGACGCCTGCGAGGTCGACAGTAACCTCCGTGCCGTCGAGTTTGGTGAGGGTTATTCCGGTTACGCCCTCATCGTCGCCCAGAATCTCCTTCGGGGTGTGTCCGAGCAGAAGGGTTATGTTTTCGCGCGCGGCGACCTTCTCCTGCATCGCCTTCGAGGCGCGCAGATAGGGTTTGCGCACGATCAGGTAGACGCGGTTGCAGAGTGTCGAGAGGTAGGCGGCCTCTTCGCAGGCCGTGTCGCCGCCACCGACCACGGCCACATCCTTTTTGCGGTAGAAGAAGCCGTCGCACGTTGCGCAGGCGCTGACGCCCATTCCCCGGAATCGCTGTTCGGAGGGCAGGCCGAGGTATTTTGCCGTGGCGCCGGTTGCGATTATCACGCTCTGGGCCGAAATGATGGTCTTGCCGCCGTCAACCTCGACGGTGAAGGGGCGCGACGAGAAGTCTACTTTCGAGATGTTTCCGTTGCGGATGTCGGCTCCGAAACGTTGTGCCTGCCGGCGCATGTTGTCCATGAGCTGCGGGCCGTCGACACCCTCGGGGAATCCCGGGAAGTTGTCGACTTCGGTAGTTGTGGTGAGCTGACCTCCCGGCGTGATACCTTCGTAGAGTACCGGTGCGAGATCGGCGCGGGCAGCATACGTAGCTGCGGTGTAACCGGCAGGGCCTCCGCCGATTATCAGGCATTTGATCGACTCCATATCTGTTTTTTGTTTGTTGTTCGTACAGGTGTTTCGATACCGTCGGACTCTTCGGCCGGCGGGCATTGCAAAGGTACTCCAAAAGAGTGAAGATGACAAATCCCGTTCCCGAAACTTTTAAGGCTCCTTGGGCTGCGGCGTTTCGAGATCTGGCTGCGGGTGGAAGTGTTCGAAGACTTTGCGTGCACGGGCCTTGCCGACGGCCTTTTCGAGCTCTTCCACCGATGCCTTGCGGATTCGGCTTACGGTGCGGAAATGTGTCAGCAGGGCCTCGACGGATGAGGTGCCGATGCCGTTGATCTGCTCCAGTTCGCTGTTGATGAATGCCTTCGAGCGCTTCTGGCGGTGGAACGTAATGCCGAAACGGTGAGCCTCGTCGCGCAGGTGGGTGATCACCTTCAACGGTTCGCCGGTGCGGTCGAGGTAGTATGGTTCGGGGTCGAACGGGAAATAGATCTCCTCGATGCGTTTTGCCAGGCCGACGATCGGCACCTGCTTCTCGATACCCAGTTCGCAAAGCACCGAATATGCCGAACTGAGCTGCCCCTTACCGCCGTCGACGACGATCAGGTCGGGCAATTCGGCCCCCTCTTCGAGCAGCCGCGAGTAGCGGCGCCGGACGATCTCGCGCATCGAGGCGAAGTCATCGGCACCGACTACGGTCTTGATGTTGAAGTGCCGGTATTCGTTTTTCGAGGGGCGCCCGTCGCGGAAAACCACGCACGATGCCACAGGATTGGTACCCTGGAGGTTCGAGTTGTCGAAACATTCGATATGCCGCGGCTGGCGGTCGAGATGCAGCTCACGCTTCATGGCGTTCATCAGCCGCTCGGTATGCCGCTCGGGGTTTCGTATTTCGAGGTTTTTGAGCTGTTCGGCGCGGTAGATGCGGGCGCTTTTTTCGGAAAATTCGAGCAGTTTGAGTTTGTCGCCGCGCTTGGGGACGGTGAAGGTGATACCTTCGAAGAGCGAGGTCTCGGGCAGGAACGGTACGACGACCTCGTGTGCCAACCGGCCGGCGATCTGCTCGCTGATCTGGCGGATGGCCTGGGTGAGAATGTCGCGGGGCGAACTGTCGATACCGGTCGAGAGCTTTGCGGTGAAGGTTCCGGTGACGGCTCCCGAAACGATCCGCACGAAGTTGCAGTATGCCTCCTCGTCATCCAAAAGCAGCGAAAAGATATCGAGCGTAAAGAGCGACGAGTTGACGATTACCGACTTGCTCGAATAGTTGTCGAGGGCTGCAAGGCGGTTCTTGTACCGAGCGGCGGCCTCGAAACGCAACTCGGCGGCGGCCTTCTGCATCTGCTCTTCGAGATAGGCGCGTGTCGAACGCATGTCGCCGCGCAGCGTTGAACAGATGCGTGAGATGTCTTCGTGATACTCCTCTTCGGTCTGCGCCCCGATGCACGGCCCCTTGCAGTTGCCGAGATGGTATTGCAGGCAGACGTTGTATTTACCGCGGGCGATCTTCTCGGGTTCGAGGTTGAGGCGGCAGGTGCGGAGCGTGTAGACCTCGCGGATGAACTCCAGCACGGAACGCTGCATGGCGATCGAGGCGTATGGCCCGAAGTATTGCGACCCGTCGCGGACGACCCGCCGTGTCGACTCCACACGTGGGAACGGTTCATTTCGCACGACGATCCACGGATATGTCTTGTCATCCTTGAGCAGGATGTTGTAACGCGGCTGGAGAGTCTTGATAAGCGAATTTTCGAGCAGCAGGGCATCGGTTTCGCTTCCCACGACGATATGCCGTATGTCGGCGATCTGCCGCACCAGGGCTCGGACCTTGGCACTGTGCTCCTTCGAGTCGACGAAGTATGACGATACGCGCCGGCGCAGGCTTTTGGCCTTGCCCACGTAGATCACCTTACCGGTTTTGTCGAGGTATTGGTATACGCCGGGTTCGAGCGGCAGCTGTGCCACCAGCCCCTTCAGATACTCTATGCGTTCGGACGGTTGCATATGACAAATTTAGCAAAATTCGTTCGAAAATGCCGCACGGCGGATCGGATATTGTACCGACCCGCCGTGCAAACCTTTTCAGAAGTCTCTGCAGCGTGTATCAGAAGAGATATTTTTCGGTTCTGACACGCCGTACCAGATTGGCCACCTCGACCCATGCCTCCTCGCCGGGGGTGGTTCCGACCACCTCGATCACCTTTCCGGCCGTTATGGCGCCGATTGTTCCGCACTGGCGCAGCGAAAGCCCTTCGCACATTCCCGACAGGAATCCGGCGGCATAATAGTCTCCGGCGCCGGTCGTATCGACACGTTTTGCAGCAGCCATGATTCCGACGTGCAGCACTTCGGCCTGATGCTTTATCAGGGCCCCACGCATTCCGATCTTGACAACCGCCAGGTCGCACATTTCGGAGATCGCCTGCAGGGCATTCAGCGGCTCCTCCTCGCCGGTGAATACGCGTGCCTCATCCTCATTGGCGAAGAGTATGTCGACATAGTCGGCCACGAGCGCCCGCAGGAAATCGCGGTTCTCCTCGACGACATTGAAACTTGCCAGGTCGATTGCGATCTTGAGTCCGGCTTGCTTGGCCGTGCGTACGGCATTCTTTATGAGGTTGTGGTCCTGAACCAGATAACCTTCGACATAGAGGCAGTCGTAATTTCTGAACATATCGGGCTGTATATCTTCGGCAACCATCTCGACTGCGGCGCCGAGGTGAGTGACCATCGTACGTTCACCGTCGGGCGAGACCAGCGAGACGCATTTTCCGGATCGCTGTTTTCCGCGCAGGATGAAGGGTTCGATGCCCAGGTTCTGGAGCGCCGACTCGAAGAAATCGCCGGTAGTGTCATGGCCGACCTTGCCGATGAATCCGACCTTGCAGCCGAGGCGAGCCATTGCACGTATGGTATTGTCGGCCGATCCGCCCAGCGAGAGCGTATATGGAAGTCCGGATACCGATTTGGAGATCTCTTTCTGGAGGGTTTCGTCCACAAGGCTCATGCTGCCTTTGGCCAGGCCGAAGCGGGTCAGCACCGAATCCGATTCGAGATTGACCAGCATGTCGGTCAGGGCATTGCCGATACCTATTACTGTTTTCATCGTTTGTTTTGGAATGGGTTGTAGTTGAAGTCCGGTGTGCCGGCCTATATCGATAATATTTTTATGGTGTTCAGCAGATCACGGTTGATCGGTTTGTTCTTGCGGATGGCCTTCGAGAAGGGTACGTAGACAATCTCGTCGTTCTGGATTCCGATCATCACGTTGCGTTGGCCCTCGATCAGGGCATTTATTGCAGCCTCGCCCATGCGGCTGGCGATGATGCGGTCGCTGGCTGTCGGAGAGCCGCCGCGCTGGATATGCCCGAGGATGGTGACGCGGGTGTCGTATTGCGGATACTCTTTCTTGACGCGTTCGGCCATACCCATTGCTCCGCCCGTTACTTCGCTCTCGGCAACAAGCACGATCGACGAGTTCTTGCTCTTGCGGAACCCGTGGCCGATGAGTTCGCCGAGCTGGTCGACTTCGGTCATTATTTCGGGGATTATGGCGGCCTCGGCACCTGTCGCGATGGCTCCGTTGAGGGCAAGGAATCCGGCATCGCGGCCCATCACCTCGACGAAGAAGAGACGTTCGTGTGACGATGCCGTATCGCGCAGCTTGTCGACGGCCTGCATGATTGTATTCAGGGCCGTATCGTAACCGATAGTGGTATCGGTGCCGTAGAGGTCGTTGTCGATTGTTCCGGGCAGGCCGACGATCGGGATGTCGTACTCCGACGCGAAGATGCGGGCTCCGGTCAGCGAGCCGTCGCCGCCGATAACCACCAGTGCATCGATATTTTCGCGCTGCATCGTTTCGAAGGCTATTTTGCGGCCCTCGGGAGTTTGGAACTCCTGGCAGCGGGCGGTTTTGAGGATTGTGCCTCCCTGCTGTATTATGTTGCTGACATTCTGTGTCTTGAACGGGATGATCTCATCGGTTATAAGACCGCGGTATCCGCGCATGATACCTTTGACGGAGAATCCGTTGTAGATGGCCGTTCGGGTGACGGCGCGTATTGCGGCATTCATTGCGGGAGCGTCGCCTCCCGAAGTGAGAATGCCGATACATTTAATCTCTCCCATAATGTTTCTTTTTGATTGGACCTGACGGTCCGTATTGAATACGCAAATATAGTACAAATTTTAGGAAAACAACCCCGTAATCGGTGCAGAATCTGTTGTTGGACGGTTGACGGGGTATTGATTTGCGGCCTGCTGTGGAGTTGCGGCGACGGTCGAGGTCGCAGGTCTGAAAAAAAACAGGCCCCGATCCTGACGGAGCCTGTGGTGTATGATCCGCTGTCCGGCTGCAGGGTCAGAATCGGAGCCCGTATCTTGGGCACTCTTTGCGGGAGGTATGCGCCGGCTGTCAGTCGGACGGTCCGGCATACGCCGCAGGGGTCAGTTCCACTTTACGATCTCGATATGCTCACCGTCGGCTGTCGAATCGGAGAGCTCGGCGGCATCGACATGGTCGACCTGTGTCGAGTCGTACTGGTAGTTGTAGAACTCTTCGGAATCGGCCTCGACCGGATCGTATGAATAGATGTAGTATCCGTTGACCATCCGGTTGACGTGGACGGCAATGCTGCGATAGTGCGTGATCGAAAGTACGGTGGTGACTGCGAAGATCACGATCCAGATGACGCCGACGACAGCCGAGAGGCGTTTGCTGATATGGAAGTTGAAGATCTTGCCCAGCAGTATGTATGACAGCAGTGCGAGGGGCAGGATGATCGAAATGGCGGCGCCGATCGAGATGATGTACATCATTGTGGGTGTAAGGTCGGACATTGGGGATGTTACGGGGATGTACGAGAGAACCTGTATGGTGACGACGATGAGCGATATGATGCCGACGATCAGGCAGAGCATGATGCAGATACCGAGCACCTTGAACAGGAACAGTATGATCTGGCCGAGGTTTCGCATGATTTCGGAAATTACCGACCGGGTCTTCTCCTCCTGGATTTCGCGGGCCGACATCGTACGGTTTGCGATTGTTGAGGCGTCGATCTTTTCGCCGGTCATTTCGAGTTTCTGACGGGCGGTTTTCGCCATCGGGATTGCAAACCACAGGATGATGTAGAGCAGTACGAATACTCCGAAAAGCTGTGCGAAGAATGTTCCGAGTGAGTTGTGCAGGAGGATTACCAGCAGCAGCGGCACGAAAATACCGATACGGATCCAGACCGGATCGATGTCGAAATATGTTCCCAGGCCGGCGCATACACCGCCGAGTTTTGCACGTTCGCCGTTGCGGTAGAGGCGGCGCGAGATATTTGAGGTCGGAGCGGTGTGGTGGGCCTGTTCGGGGCTCTCCTCTTCGATATCCTCGGGAGAGCCGAGTTGCGAGATGATCGATTGGATCCGCGCGAGAGATACCACCGTCTTGTTGTCCTGCTTGTCGAGAATCAGCTCGGCAATACGTGTCTCGATGTCGGTGACGATCTCATTCCCGCCGTCGGTCTTTTCGTAGAACCGGTTGAGTTTGTCGAGATAGTCGTTCAGCGCCTCGACTGCCTCGGCGTCCATCGTGAAGGCTATGCCCGAAAGGCTGATATTTTTAGTCTCTTTCATGATTCGTGTTGATTAGGATATTGGCTTTGCGGTTTGTTTTTTCTGTTGAGGGTTGACCGGCTATTCGAAGGGTACGGGTTCCGTTTCGGCCGGCGTCCCGTAACGTATCACGTGGATCTGCTGAACCAGTTCCTTCCACGATTCGTCGAGCTGTTCGAGGCATCGGCGTCCCTCCTTGGTGATCATGTAGTATTTACGCGGGGGGCCCTGCGGAGACTCTTCCCAGCGGTAGGTGAGCAGGCCCTGGTTTTTCTGACGGGTCAGGATGGGGTAGAGCGTACCCTCGACCACGATCATCTGAGCAGCCTTGAGTTGTGCGATGATGGCCGGCGCATACGAGTCCTCGCGTGAGAGTATTGCGAGAATACAGTATTCGAGGATGCCTTTGCGCATTTGCACTTTATAATTCTCGGTATTCATAATTATATAGGTCTTTTTAAGGTTTATCTACGTTTTCTGTCAATCGACGGGATTATGATCCAGAGTATGACATATACCCAGATGCTGATGCCGCCGAAGAGGATCAGCAGCAGGGCGATGATCCGAAGCAGCGTGGTGTCGAGACCGAAATAGTTGGCCAGACCGGCGCAGACACCGCCTATTACGCGGGGATAGGTCCGGTATAGTCGGCGTTGTTGGCGATTGGGGTCATTCGGTATCATTGGCGAGCCTGTTTAGCGGTTTTACGGGACTGGGCGGGTTTTTCGGATGGCATGACTATCCAGAGTATGATATATACCCAGATACTGATGCCGCCGAAGAGGATCAGCAGCAGCGTGACCAGACGTATGGCAAACAGATCGGCATTGAAGTAGCGGGCGATTCCGGCGCATACGCCTCCGATTACGCGGTCGTAGACCGGACGGAAGAATCGTTTAGTGTTGCTGTCGCCGTCTGAGTCGTCGCACGAGGCGTGCGGTTCGCCGAACTCCTCGGGTTTGCCCATCTGGGCCATGGCCATCCTGACGATGGGGAGCGAAATGACCATCATCGGCGAAGGGAGTTTTTCGCGGAAGATCTCTGCCAGACGCGTCTCGATATCGTCCATGGTATCCTTGTCGTCCTGGTCAAGTCGCGAGGAGATATCGTCGAGATAGGCTTGCAGGACGTTGTAAGCATCTTGGTCTATGACGAAGGCTTGTGATGCGATGTTGACGTTGAGAGTCTCTTTCATAATGCAGGAAGTTTATTTTGTGCAATTCATATTATTTCTTTGTTACAAATATAGGGAAAAATTAATATACTATGCAATACAAAGAATATATTTTTAGAAATATAAACCATAAATATGTGTTTATCGTGGAATTTTAGTTGAATTTTGCCTGCCGCCACTCCGATTGCCTGACAGCGCTGCCCGATTGACCGTGACGTGTTGGCAGGGGAGCGCGATGGAGAATGAAACCGGCGTGAGATACCCGGTTACTCCTGCGTCCGGCCGAGAAGACCGGCGGTGATCTGCCGGCGCATGATCAGCAGATAATGCGCTTTGGCCGGTTGCAGTTTCGCGGTATAGAGCAGTGCCAGCACCAATGTTGCTGCCCATTTTGCGGCTTCGGCGGCAAGGGCTGCTGAATAGCGTCCGTTCTGACGGCTGCGTATGCGGGCACTGACACCGACCATTCTGCACAGCCGTACGAAGTAGTCGTGAGTCAGCTTCTGCGGTGGAATATGGTGGTAGATGATGGCCTGGGGAATATAGTAGAAAGGCTCGCCGCTGCGCGAAAGCCGTTCGAAGAAGTCGGTCTCCTCGCCTCCGATCAGTTTCTGCCCGACGCGTCCGAGAGCCGGATCGAAGGCTCCGTAACGTTCTATGGCCGAACGCCGTACACCCATGTTGCCTCCGCCCGGACACCTGTCCTTCGGGAACGGCCGCACCGATTCGCCCAGGTCGAGCGGGTTGGCAATTGGCCGTTCGGCATAGGGGGATATCCATTTCGGAGGGTCGGCTTCGTAGGCCGGCACGATCCGACCTCCGGCAGCTACGGCATCGGGGTGCGAATCGAAGAAGTCGATATAGGCCCGTACGAAATCGGGATTTACCGTTTCGTCATCGTCGATGATCGCTATGTAGGGTGCCGAACTCGCCTCGATGCCGCAGTTGCGGGCGTAACTTAACCCCTGTCGGGTTTCGCAGACCATCTGCAGGGGCAGACCGGGATGTTGTTCGGCGAATTCGAGTACCCGTTGTTCGGTGTCGTCCGAGCTGTTGTTGTTCACCACGATGATCTCCCACTGATCGGTCGGGGCGCTTTGGCCGATGAATGAGGTGAGGGCCCGCAACAGCGATTGCGAACGGTTGAAGGTAGCGATGACGATCGAGAGGCTTGTCATGGTGAAGTATGTTTTTGGGAATTATTCGACAAACATCTTGCCGACGGCATTCCAGTCGCAGTCGTTGGGCGATGGTTTTACGCCGAGCAGGTGGCAGAGGATTATATACATGTTCTGGTTCTGGAACGGGCGTTGTGTGAATCCCTTTCGGAATGCCGGCCCCGAACCGTAGAATACCATGTGCATGTCGCGGTCGAAGCAGTCGAAGCCGTGAGTACCGCCGCTGATATTTCGCGGCAGGGTTGCCGGAGAGCGGTATTCGATCGTCCAGCCGGTCTCGGGCATGATGATGATATTGGTCAGGCGGGTCGGGTGGCTGCCGTAATTGTACCGTGCGGGGATCATATCACGGCGGTAGGCTTTCAATCCCTTGATCTTTGCGAGTTGCCGGAGCGCCGTGTCCACATACTCTTCCGTAACCTCCACACCGAACGGATTTCCGCTCACGGTTCGGATGACCTGTGTCGAGTCGAGCAGCGGATATAGGTTTACAATGCGGTCGTTCGAGACCTCGCTCATCCCGTGGTCGGCCGTGACGATGAAGTTGATACGGTCGAAGACCGGAGACTGGCGGATCTTCCAGAAGAAGTACCGCAGTGTCGAATCGATATGCTCGGCCTGCGCGATGGCCTCCTGGGATGTCGGGCCGTGGCGGTGCATCGTGCCGTCGGGCTCCTCGAAGTACCACATCACGAGATTTGGAATCTCCTCGACCGGCCGCGTCATGGCATCGATTACCCAGTCGGCCCGCTGACGGTATGTCGGCTCATCGGAGTAGACGGTCCAGACGGTTGCCTGATGCCCGCCGATGGGGACTTCACTGCCGGGCCACATGAAGATGTTGGCCGTACGCCCCTGCCGTTCGGCGGTATTCCAGATCGGGTCGCCGCTCCAGAAACCTTCGGTTGCGGTATCCTCCTTGTCGAAGACCGACATCTGACGCCCGAGAACCTTGTCGAAGAACCCGTTGTTGACCACTCCGTGATGGTCGGGGTAGAGTCCCGTCGCCATGGAATAGTGGCTTGGGAAGGTGTTCGACGGGTAGACTGGATAGATCTCGGCATAGGAGCCGACCCGTTTTAGCGAATCGAGCGTCGGGGTGTTGGCGCGGTCGGCCAGATCCCACCGGAAGGCATCCATCGAGAGGATGATCACATATTGGTTGTCATTGTCGTATGGGTTTTCGGCTACGTTGCGGACAGCCTTTCGGGCAGTCGAGCAGGAGGTCAGCAGAAGCAGTACGAATATGAGTATGCGTTTCATGACGTCAGGTTTTTGCGACACAAATATACGACAAGTTGCGGATGAGGGCAAATTTCCGGCAAACAAACGGATTAGGATTGAGGCATGTAATCCACATGTGAGAGTTGAGGCCAGGCGGGGGGGCGATCTGCGGCAGGTGGCCGGCAGGTGGCGATCTGCGGCAGGTGCCCGACGGCGGGCAATCGGCGGCGGGGTGCAGCAGGGTGGGTATGAAAACAATCGGCCGGCATCGTTGACGATACCGGCCGATTTGGGTCGTTTGCGAGCTGTAACCGACGGGGCTACACCAGGCAAAACATTTCGTTAGTTGAACTTGTACTTGATACCGAACATCATGGCCCAGCGCGACGACGAGCTTACGTAATCCTTATACGGCTCGATGGCTTTCGTATCCATGCGATACTGGAGCGTATAGTTGTTTGCGGCAGTCGGTTTCTGGGTTACGGTCAGGAACTGTACCTGATTTGAGTTGGCGGTATAGTTTGTCTGGCGTACGCCCCAGTTCTTGTTCAACAGGTTGAGGAAGTTCGAGATATCGAAGCTGAAGGAGATGGTATTCACCTTCTGGCCCTTCTTGCAGAAGATACGGATGTCGTGAGCGATATGCACGTCGAGCTGATTTGCGAACGGAACGGTAGCGCCGTTACGTACGGCATATTCGCCACGGTGTTTCTTGAGGTAGTCATCCTTTTCGATGAACGAATCGAGAGCTGCCCAAGCCTCGTCGAAGCTGTTGAAACCGTCGGCTACGAGGTGACCTTCAGCCTCGGCCTTGGTTGCGGGGATGTAGATCAGGTCGTTCGAGGACTGGTTGTCGCCGTTTGCATCGCCGTTGTAGCAGTAGGAGTAGCGGAAGGGACGGAAGCGCTGGTAAACCAGACCGAAGTGGGTAGCGGCATTGCGGCCCCAGTTGGCCGTATATGTTGCGCTGACGAGCAGACGTCCGTCGAATGCGCCGGCCGTATAACCGAGTTCCTGGCTGTTTACGGCTACCTTCTGAGTATATTTCCAAGCGGAGGTTGCCACCGACGAAGTACCGTCTGATACGGCGCGTGCGGTACCGAACGAGTACGAAGCGTTGAAACCGAAACCTTTCAGCGGGCCCTGGGTAAACTGCTTCTGCAACTGGAAGGTGGTATAGATCGAGTAACCCTTGTTGGTGTTGCGCAGCAGTACCACGTTGTAAGCGGCATTACGGTTGCCCTCGACCGACGAGTAGTATTTGCCTTCGTAAGCGGTACGTTTCTGCTCGGCCGAGCCGTCATTGACGGTCTTGCCCAGGGTGTACATACCGATATTGTCGTGATAGATGGCGTTGATGTCCTTCGAGTAGAGAACCTCACCGGTGAGGATCCAACCGCGCCACTTGTAGTCGATGGCGATGTTGTTCTTCCAGATCATCGGGTATTTGAAATTGCGGTCGGTAGCGGCTATATCGGAAGTGGTGGCAGTACCCTGAGCAGGTTTGTACTGGTTGATATTTCCGGTGAAGCCGAGGTGTTTGAGGTCGTCGCCGCTGATGTTGAGGTCGCCGAAGAGCATACCGTTGTTACCGGCCTGGTTGCTCAGCCATACGTACGGAGGAGTACCGGCGAACAGACCCGAACCGCCGCGGATCTGGAGCGAACCGTTTTCGAGGGGTTTCCAGTTGAAACCGATACGGGGCGATACCAGAACACGGGTTTTGGGATATTGCGAAACGTCAACCTTGATGCCGTCACGATAGGTTTCGGCAGCAACGGCCGGGTTCTCCTGCAGGTCGGTCATGAAGATCGGAATATCGAAGCGCAGACCGTACGTGAGTGTGAAGTTGTTGCTTACGCGCCACTTGTCCTGTGCGTAGAAGCCCAACTGGAGCACATTGAGGCGTGCATAGGGGAACTCGTCGGACATCGAATACTTCTGCGAGTAGTATTTGTAGCCGGTCGAAGCGGAGTTGGTGATACCGGTCACCGTCGAAGCGAAACCGTAGTCGGTCGGGTCGTATGCGGTGATATCGAATCCGTCCATGCTGCCGTTATGAGCGGCCATGTAGTCTTTCGAAGCGAGGACGTTGAACTTGAAGTCGTCGATCGAGTTGAATACCCAAGCACCCGGGTAGTTCTGAGCGAAACCGTTCTTGAAGGAGCGGTAGTCCGACTGCGTGCCGACGGTAATCTGATGCTTGCCGTAGCTCATGGTCAGGTTGTCCTGGATCTGGAAGATATTCGAGTTCAGACGGTTGTTGTACGAGTTGGCCTCGGTACCGAATACGGTGTAGCTTTCCGAAGCGTCGTTGCAGAGGATGTCGACCTGCGGGAAGAAACCGCCATCGGTTTCACGATAGTCGCGCAGGCCCGAGAAGCCAACGGTCAGTGTATTCGAGATGTGCTCGTTGAAGTTGGTGTTCAGGTCGGCCATCACGATATTGAAGTTGTTGTACTGGCGGTAGAATGCCGACGAGAACGGAATAGCATATTCGTTGGGGCCACGGCCGTTCTTCGGAGCACCCGAAGTCGACGGATTGCTCATCGACGACGAATTGAGGAAGTAATACTTCAAACTCAGCGTGCTTCGTTTGGTCATGTTCCAGTCGAGACGTGCGGTCAGACGGGTAGCCTTGACGGGCGTGCTGGTGAGGTCGAACTTGCCGGGGTTGTAACCGAGTTCGGTCTGCAGGAAGTTCGACAGGTCGTTCAGGTCGTCGGCCGATACGCGCGAATTAGCGGTGGTGTAGTAGATAGGTTCCTCCTGACGTTCGATTTCGCCGTTGATGAAGAAGAAGAGTTTGTTCTTGATGATCGGGCCGGCTAAGCTTACACCCCACTGGTTGTTCTTGAATTCCGAAGGAGTTATGATTTCATCGCCCTGGCGGTATCCCTGCATCGAGGGGCTCTTCTTGTAGAAGTAGGCACTTGCTTCCCAGTCGTTGGTACCGGCCTTTGTTACGGAGTTGATGCCGCCGCCGGTGAAGCCGCCGTTACGTACGTCGAACGGGGCGATCATCACCTGGATCTGGTCGATCGACTCGAGGGCGATCGGTTCGACTCCGGTTTGACCGCCGAGCGAAGCTGCCAGACCGAACGAGTTGTTGAACGAAGCACCGTCAACGGTGATGTTGTTGTAACGGTAGGATGTACCTGCGAAGTTGTTTCCGCTGGACATCGGGGTCAGTTTGGTGAAGTCGCTGAGCGAACGGCTCGTGGTAGGCAGTTTGTCCATCATCTCACGGGTAACGACCTCCTGAGCGCCGGTACGGTTCGAGTTGAAGACCGGATTGGCCTGGCCCATTACGACAACTTCGCCGATGGCCTGCGACTCTTCGTCCAGTTTCTGATTGAAGACGGCTTCTTCACCTACGGTCAGATATGCCTCTTCGATTTTGGCAGTGTTGTAGCCGATGAAGCTGAATTCGATCGAGTAGGGACCGCCGACACGCATACCGTTGATGTTGTACCGACCGTCTCGGGTCGAAGCGGTGGCGTAGGTGGTACCCGAAGGGGTATGGGTTGCGATGATCGTCGCTCCGATGATGGGAGTTCCGTTGGCATCGGTCACCTGTCCGCTTATACTCGATGTCGTAACCTGCGCCGACAGCGACAGCGTTGCGAAAATCGATAAGAATAAAAAGGCGATTTTCTTCATAATGAATTAATTTAGTTAATAATAAGAAGTATATCGTGTTTGTTGTTTCGTATTTATTGGGTTCGGAGTTCTCGTGCGCGTTTTTTCGTGGGTTATGGTCAATATTTCGTTGTGTGCGGTTTTTTGCGCATGGTGCAATCCGACGTTTTGCGCGGCAAACATAACCAATTTTTATATTACCTCATTGTTTCCGGACAAGTTTTTCATTGCTTTGTAACAAGAAATCAGGAGGGATATATCGGATACATCCCTCCTGTCATATTGTATATCAAGCCTTTATCGCTGCGTAAGGGGTATGATTGCACGTGTCTGCAGAGTTGATTTTTCCGATTGTCTTTGAACGATGCATTCATGGCCTTTACGAGATATTAAAGAAACCGTTTCTAACACACCGCAAAAGTAAGGTAAATATTTGTAAGCAGCAATAGCGGCCGTATTTAACCGCATATATTTTTCTTAACGAATGATAGCCATTCGGGACGGATTGCTTTTAGTTCATAATATTTCGGGGGTATAAATATTGCACTTTCAATATTCTATGGCTTTGGGATTGGTAGTGTTACCGTAGTGAGGCGAGGGGTTTGCAGTGGCGGTATGCGGCTGGTTGCAGGGAGGTTGACAGTCGCACGCATTTTAACTGGCTGGTGTAATATCATATAAATATAAAAAGCGCCCCGATCGATATGACCGGGACGCTTTTCTATGTATTGGAATATGATTATTTATTCCGAACTATTTCTCAACGATTACGACGGCACGGTTCTGCGGCAGACCCTTGAACTGTTCCGAAACGCCCTTGCCAACAGCGGTAAGTTTGTCGGCCGAAACACCGAGTTCAACCAGAGCGGCCTTTACATCATCGGCACGTTTCTGGCTCAGAGTCATGTTGTACTGAGCGTTACCCTCTTTCGAAGCATAACCGAGGATTTCGTACGATTTGTCGGAAGCCTTCATCATCTTGGCAACATACTCCAGCTGGATGTTGGTCTTGGCGGTCAGCTTGGCGCTGCTCCAGTCGAAGAATACAACCATCTCGACGGGGACTTCGGTACCTTCATAGATGATCGGGGCCTTGGCGTTCTTCAGCTGTTCAGCCAGATCGTCTGCGGTAGCCTGTGCATCGGCAAGTTCCTTCTCGAGGTTTGCGATACGCTTGTTATATGCCGAGTAGTCGGGTTCGATGGGTTTCTCGGGACGGTTGAAGTCGCGCTTGTTGAAGCGGTAGGTGATGCCTACGGTAGCGGTGTAGATCTGACCGTACTTGCCGGCCAGCGACGAGATCACGCGAGGCATGTCTTTGCCGGCGTTGAGGATACCCTTGAATTCGAGGTTGATATCCAGAGCCTTGCTTACGCGGAAGGTGTTGATCAAACCTGCATCGAAAGCGAAGCCTGCACCACCGTCATTGGTTACGTTGACGAAGCTTGCACCGAAACCGGCGAAGAGTTTAGCGTAGTAAACGCGATCCTCGCGGTATCCGCCGAACCAGTTCGAAACGTTCAGCACAGCATCGGCGTGGGGCATGATCCAGCCGCCGGTTACGCCATTGTCGTCGGAGGTATTGAGTTTACCGCCGATCAGCATTACGCGGGCACCGACTACGGGGGTGAACCATTTTGTCAGACCGCCCTCGAGCAGATAACCGCGGTCGCCGATAGCTTCCTGATTCGAGAATCCGAGACCGTCCCAAGCGGTATAGTTCAGTCCACCGCCGACAGTGATTTCCCAGTTGTCCCAGAAGCCGTTTGTTACGAAATTGGCATTACTGGGCTTCTTCTCAGTTACTTCCTGCGCGAAGACGCTGCTTGTTGCAAGGATCAAAACAACTGCGATGAAAAGTTTTTTCATAGTGTAAAGTGTTTAATAAATGGTAATTTTCTGTTTTTCAATCAATTTCCGTTCCAATAATTGCATTTGCCCCTATTTGGGCAACAATCATGGTATTACACGCTGCAAATATATATAAAAAAATATTAATTAAGTCATTAAAAAACAGAATTTTTTTTGTATCGAACCGTATGCTGCAATGTTGAGGCCAAAACGGCACGATGGAAAATTCGCCTGTTCCATCGTGCCGTTCGCCTGAGGCTGGTATGCCACTTTTCAGTGGGATATATCTGTCATCCGCATTTGGAGTATCCGCAGGACATGCAGACCGGGCAGCCGTTCTGGTAGACGAGTGTGGGCTCGCCGCAGTTCGGACATGCCTGTTTGGCCTTTGTGCCGTCGGAGATGTACCTCTTGAGGGCACGCTCGACGCCGTTTTTCCAGGTGTTGATGGTCTCGCTGTCGAGGTGGAGCGATTCGATCAGTGCTACTACATCCACAATCGGCATGCCATGACGCAACACGCCCGAGATAAGCTTGGCATAATTCCAGAACTCCTCGTTGAACAGGCGCGAGATGCCGCCGATCGTGTTGGTATAGCCGTAACGGTCGGTGTACTGGAAGTCGTAACGCTTGGTGCCGTCCGGCTCCTTGACCTTGATGATGCAACCCTTCGTTATTTTGCGGGGGATGTACATGGCATCCTCTTCGAGTTTACCGGTGAAGATCTCGTAGGGCCGGTTGTTCGACAGGCCTACGAAGGCGATCCACTCTTCGTTGCCGTTCTTGAACCTAACGACATCGGCTTCGAGGGATTTGGGGCGTTTGATAAGCTGCTTGTGGGCCTCCTGGCAGGCGCTTTCGGCACTGCTTTTTTTCTTTTTGTCGATCAGCACGCCCGACCGCGAGCCGTCGCGGTAGACCGTAACGCCCTTGCAGCCGCACTCCCAGGCTGTTTTGTAGACATCGGCCACGAGGGCTTCGCTGACGCTGTTCGGGAGGTTGACCGTAACCGAGATCGAATGGTCGACCCACTTCTGGATTGCGCCCTGCATCTGCACCTTGGCCACCCAGTCGATATCGTTTGCCGTAGCCTTGTGGTAGGGTGATGCAGCGACGAGCTTGTCAAGTTCCTCATCGGAGATCGAGTCGAGATCGGAGAGTTTGTATCCGTTGACCTCGAGCCAAGTGAGGAATTTGTGGTGGTAGACGTTGTACTCCTCGAACGAGTCGCCCGATTCGTCTACGTACGACACCTTGACATCCTTGTCGCTGGGGTTGACCTTGCGGCGGCGTTTGTAGACGGGGCGGAAGACCGGTTCGATACCGGAGGTTGTCTGCGACATGAGCGAGGTTGTTCCGGTGGGGGCGATCGTCAGCATTGCGATATTGCGGCGGCCGTTTTTGACCATCTGCTGGTAGAGTTCGGGGTCGGCCTCCCTGATACGCTGTATCATCGGGTTGTTCTCCTCTTTCTTGGCGTCGTACATCGGGAACTTACCGCGTTCGGCCGCCATCTTCACCGAAGCGCGGTATGCACCCAGGGCGAGAGTTTTCTGCACCTCGACGGCGAAGGCGATGGCTTCGGGAGTTCCGTATGTCAGGCCCAGGGCTGCGAGCATGTCGCCTTCGGCCGTGATGCCGAGACCGGTACGGCGACCCTTGAGGGTCTTTTCGCGGATCTTTTTCCAGAGGTTGAGTTCGACGCTGCGGATATCCTGGTCTTCTGGGTCGGCTTCGATCTTGGCGATGATTGCATCGATCTTTTCGGTTTCGAGGTCGATGATGTCGTCCATCATGTGCATGGCCATCTCGATATGGGCGTTGAACTTGTCGAAATTGAATTTGGCCTGCTTGGTGAACGGCTCGTCGACATAGCTGTAGAGGTTCATTGCCAGCAGTCGGCAGCTGTCGTACGGGCAGAGGGGTATTTCGCCGCAGGGGTTTGTCGAGATGGTGGTGAAACCCTCGTCGGCATAACAGTCGGGGATGCTCTCGCGGATGACCGTATCCCAGAACAGCACGCCCGGCTCGGCTGACTTCCATGCGTTGTGTATAATCTTGTCCCACAAAGCTTTGGCATCTATCTCCTGCTTGTAGAGAGGTTTGTCCGAATTGATCGGGAACTGCTGTGTGTATTTTTTGCCGTTCAGGGCGCAGCGCATGAATTCGTCATCGATCTTTATCGAGACGTTTGCACCGGTGACCTTCCCGAGATCGGTTTTGGCATCGATGAATCGTTCGGCATCGGGGTGCTTGATCGAGAGCGTGAGCATGAGGGCTCCGCGGCGGCCGTCCTGTGCGACCTCACGGGTCGAGTTCGAGTATCGCTCCATGAAGGGGACGATACCGGTTGACGTGAGGGCACTGTTGAGTACGGGGCTTCCGGTAGGCCGCAGGTGCGACAGGTCGTGGCCGACGCCGCCGCGGCGTTTCATCAGCTGGACCTGCTCCTCGTCGATGCGGATGATTCCGCCGTAGGAGTCGGCCGGATGTTTGTGTCCGATCACGAAGCAGTTCGACAGCGAAGCGATCTGCAGGTTGTTTCCGATACCGGTCATGGGGCCGCCCTGCGGGATGACGTAACGGAAATGGTCGAGCAGTTCGAAGATCGTGGCGGCCGGAATCGGGTTCGGGTATTTCTTTTCGATACGTTCGATTTCGTTGGCTATTCGCCAGTGCATCTGCTCGGGGGAGTTTTCATAGATATGGCCGAAGGAGTCCTTGAGGGCATATTTGCTTACCCATACGGTTGCAGCCAGGTCGTCGCCGCCGAAATATTTTTTGGCGGTGGCCACGGCGTCTGCATAGGAGTACTCTTTCAGTCCTGCAGTAGGTTGTTTTTTTTCGGGCATGGTATTTCAGTTTCTTTAGTTTGCTGACAATGAGGCACAGATCCGATACCTTACCGGAACTGTGCGCATACAAAGTTGAGGATAATTTTTATATGATTGCAGCCCTTGCCCGCCGACTTATTTACAAGTTATCAACAATCGGCGCTGGGGTGCTCAACGGGTGACGCTGACCGTGACCCGTTCGATTTTTCCGCCGAGCGGAGGGGCCAGTTTCGAAACCGAGATGCTGACGCGGAGGGTTTGCGGAAATTGTTCGCGAATGGCCTCGGCGATCCGCAGCGAGACGTTTTCGAGCGTATTGGAGGTGATGCGCATCTGCCGGTCGATCACCTCGTAGACGGAGAGGTAGTTGACCGTCCGGGAGACGTCGTCGGCACGGGCAGCCTCTTCGGCCATGACATCTATTTCGGCATTGACCGAGAAGCGGTTGCCGACACGTTTTTCGAGTTCGTAGCAGCCGTGCGAGGCGCGGAACTCCATATTTTCGAGCTTGATGGTGAAGATCATTGTCTGACGCAGTTTTTGTTGTTCGGGAGCCCGACGGCCGGGGCTCAAAGGGACAAAAACCGATACCCGTTGTGCGGGTATCGGTCTGTATTTGGCCTGGGAGGGTTATTCCACTGTCACCAGATAGTAGTTTTTCTTGCCTTTCTGCACGAGCAGGTATTTACCGGCGATGAGGTCCTCGGCTGTAACCGGGCGCATCGGGTCGGCAACCTTCTCCTTGTTGAGCGATACGCCGCCGCCCTGAACCAGTTTGCGGGTTTCGCCCTTCGAGGGGAATATGTTGCAGTGTTCGGTGGTCAGTTCGACGAACGGTACTCCCAGCACGGCTTTCGATACGGTGAACTGCGGTACGCCCTCGAAGACCTGAAGCAGGGTCTGTTCGTCGAGGTGGCGCAATGCGTCGGCGGTCGAGTTGCCGAAGAGTATGTTCGATGCCTCGACGGCCTTCTCGTACTCCTCGGGCGAGTGGATCATCGAGGTGATCTCCTTGGCGAGCCGTTTCTGCAGCACGCGCAGGTGCGGGGCCTGCTCATGTTCGGCGATGAGGCCTTCGACGGTCTGACGGTCGAGCAGTGTAAATATCTTGATATAGTTCTTTGCATCCTCGTCGCTCACGTTGAGCCAGAACTGGTAGAACTTGTAGGGCGAGGTGTAGCGCGGGTCGAGCCATACGTTTCCGCTTTCAGTTTTGCCGAATTTGGTGCCGTCGGCCTTTTTGATGAGCGGGCAGGTGATGGCATATGCCTCCTGTCCGAGCATGCGGCGGATAAGTTCGGTACCGGTTGTGATGTTGCCCCACTGGTCCGAGCCGCCCAACTGGATCTTGCAGCCGAGGGTCTGGTAGAGGTGCAGGAAGTCGTAACCCTGGATGAGCTGGTATGTGAATTCAGTGAATGACATACCGTCGCCTTCGCCGTTGAAACGCTTCTTGACCGAATCCTTGGCCATCATGTAGTTGACGGTGATCATCTTGCCGATGTCGCGCACGAAACCGAGGAACGAAAAGTCCTTCATCCAGTCGTAGTTGTTGACCAGTATTGCGGCATTCGGGGCGTCGCTGTTGAAGTCGAGCAGTTTCGAGAGCTGGCGTTTGATGGCCTCCTGATTGTGGCGGAGGGTCTGTTCATCGAGCAGGTTGCGCTCCTGGGACTTGCCGCTCGGGTCGCCGATCATGCCTGTCGCACCGCCGATCAACGCCACCGGACGGTGCCCGCAGCGCTGGAAATGCTTGAGGATCATCACGCCGACGAGGTGTCCGATATGCAGCGAGTCGGCCGTCGGATCGATGCCGAGGTAGGCCGTAGTCATCTCCTTGTCCAATTGTTCTTTGGCTCCCGGCATAATATCGTGTATCATGCCTCTCCATTCGAGTTCTTCAATGAAATTCATCGTATGAGTTCTCTTTTTTGTGGTTTATATCATTTTTGTGTCGTTGCTGATATTGGGTTGCAAGTATTTGCCGGTGACGGAGGTTGCTGCGGATCATTCGATATCCAGGTCGATCTCCTTGCGCAATCGGTCGACCAGCGGATTCTTCTCGCGCAGATATTGCAGTTTCTCTTCGGGCCGGATCGGCTTCGGGGCCTTGTACTCCTGTGCCGGCTTGAGTATCTCGAGTTCGAGCGCTCCGTCGATGCCTGCCACCGAGGCGATCATCTGCAAGATCTGATTCTGGTTGTGTCGGATCTCTTCGGCGAGCAGTTCCGTATCGGCCTCTATGGTGATTCGGTTTGCGGAGGTCTTCATCGTGCTGAAAACGCTCCCTAACCGGATGCTCTGTTTCTTGAGCAGGCTGATGATCTCCTGGCGATGGAGTTCTATTTTTTTGTCGGTATCCGGGTCGACGGTTTTCTGACGTGCCGGCGAGCCCGGCTGTTGAGCATCTGTGCCGGCCTGACGCTGTGACCGCGAGATGAGCGAGGCGATCGATGCTCCCGAAATGGCTATCGAAGGTTGACGGGAGTCCGTTGCCGGACGCTGTGCAGCCGTCTGGTCTGATACCTTATTATTAAGTATTGTATTTGGGGCATTGTGAGTGCCTGATCCGGATTCTGACGCCCGGAGTGTTGCAGGGTGTTGCGGAGCGGATGGCTGTTGCGGATCCTGTTGCGCCGGTGCGGGTGTTGAGGCTCCGGCACCCGATATGGGCGTGGTTGCCGTTGCCGGTCTGTGCGGCTGCGGCGGGATGTTTTGTGCAGGCTGCTGCGCCGGTCCCGTTTGGATTGTGCGGTTTGTTGCGGTTTGCTGTGCCGCTCCCGTTTGGGTGGAACGATTTGCTGCGGTTTGCTGCGTCGGCCCCGTTTGGGTGGAACGATTGGCGGCAGGCTGTTGCAGCGGCGGCAATTCGAAGTTTAGCGGCTCATTTTTTTTTTGACTCAGCCTGCACAGTTTCATCAGACCGAGTTCGACCGTCAGTCGCTTGTTTGTGGCCAGCCGCAGATCGTTGTCGAGTTGCGCGAGAAGCGCTATCGCCGCAAACAGGAAGTCGTTGTCGCACCGGGCGGCCTGTTGTTTGTATCGTTCGGTCAGTGAACCGGTTATTTCGAGCAGCGGGATAGTCTGTTCGCTGCGGCACATCATCAGGTCGCGCATGTGCGAGGCGAGTCCAGCCAGGAATGTCTTTTCGGAGAATCCGGCCGAAATTATGTTGTCGAGATGCACGAGAGCAGCCACATAGTCACCCGCGAGGATCGTGTCGACACTCTTGAAGTAGGCATCGTAGTCGAGGACATTCAGCGCGCGGGCGGTCTCCTTGAAGGTGAGGTTGGTGCCGCAGAACGAGACGACCTTGTCGAAGATCGACAGGGCGTCGCGCATTCCGCCGTAGGCCTTCTGAGCGATGAGGTTCATCGACTCGTCGTCGTAGGTTACGCCCTCCTGCCCGGCAACATATTGCAGGTAGCGGACGCTGTCCTCGACGCGTATGCGGTTGAACTCGAATATCTGGCACCGCGACAGGATCGTCGGTATGATCTTGTGCTTTTCGGTAGTGGCGAGGATAAAGACCACATGTGCGGGCGGTTCCTCGAGGGTCTTGAGGAAGGCGTTGAAGGCCTGCACCGAGAGCATGTGGACCTCGTCGATGATATATACGCTGTACCGGCCGACCTGAGGCGGGATGCGGATCTGGTCGGTGAGGGATCGGATGTCGTCTACCGAGTTGTTTGAGGCGGCATCGAGCTCGTGGATATTGAAACTGCGGCCCTCGTTGAAGCTGCGGCACGATTCGCACTGGTTGCAGGCCTCGCCGTTGACAGGTGCGAGGCAGTTGATGGCCTTTGCGAAGATGCGGGCGCAGGTGGTTTTTCCGACGCCTCGCGGGCCGCAGAAGAGGTATGCATGGGCGAGGTGGTCGCGGATTATGGCGTTTTTCAGCGTGGAGGTAATATGGGCCTGTCCCACAACCGCATCGAAGGTTGTAGGACGGTATTTCCGGGCTGAAACGATAAAATTCTCCATAACGTCTGCAAATATAATCAAAGCAGAGCGCAGAGACAAATGAAATGTCGAATTTTTCGAATCGGGCTTCTCCGGAGGGCTTTGTGTCGGGAGTCGGTGCGGACATGGAGATCGGGACAGGGATTGGGGCGGCTGAGGAGGGGCGAAGTGGGTGCTGCGGCAGCCGGAATCGGGTTCTGGCAGCGGTAGGGAGGCTTTTTTTGCGTCGTAATGTCACGACATATTGACCGATGGAGGGGTGTGGCCGTCGGGTTTTGTCAGCCGACTGGGACAGAGTGTCAGCAGCGGCATGCCAAAATGGTCATTTGTGGTGACTGGCAGCGAATTTGTTGGTATAGGGGTGACGTTCGCAAAGAGCGTCGGTGATAAAACGTGTAAACAAGAAAAATCAAGATATAGACTATGAACATTAACTCATTAACGATTAAAGCGCAGGAGTGTTTGCAGCAGGCGATCACTCTTGCAAGGCAAGGCGGTCAGCAGGCTGTCGAGCCGTTACACATTCTGTCGGCCCTGATCGGCGAGGATGATTCGCTGGGTGCGTTTCTGCTCGGTCGTGTTGGTGTGAATGTGAAACTGTTGCGCGAGCAGGTCGACCGTGCCGTGAAGGCCCTGCCGCGGGTTGAAGGCGGCAATGGCGAGCAGTATTTCTCGCAGGCGGCGTCGCTGGTTGTACAGCGGGCCGTGGATTTCACCTCTACCTTCGGTGACAAGTATGCTTCGGTTGAACATCTGTTGCTGGGGTTGCTTGCCGAGAAGGGCGAGGCACAGCGGCTGCTGAAGGAGGCCGGCGCAACCGAAAAGGAACTGAAGGCGGCCATAACCGAATTCCGCAAGGGTGCGAAGGTCGATTCGCCGACGGCATCTCAGGAGTTCGATGCGCTGGGCAAGTACGCCATCAACCTGAACGAGCAGGCTCGCAACGGCAAACTGGATCCCGTGATCGGTCGTGACGAGGAGATCCGCCGGGTGCTGCAGATCCTGTCGCGCCGTACGAAGAACAACCCTATCCTGGTCGGTGAGCCTGGTGTAGGTAAGACGGCCATTGCCGAAGGCATTGCACACCGTATCGTCGACGGCGACGTGCCCGAGAATCTGAAGTCGAAGGTGCTCTATTCGCTGGACATGGGCGCATTGATCGCCGGTGCGAAATATAAAGGTGAGTTTGAGGAGCGTTTGAAGGCCGTTGTGCGTGAGGTTGTGTCGTCGGAGGGTGAGATACTGCTCTTCATCGATGAAATCCACACGCTGGTAGGCGCCGGCAAGAGCGACGGTGCGATGGATGCCGCCAATATTCTGAAACCGGCCCTGGCCCGTGGCGAGTTGCGTACGATCGGTGCCACGACTCTGGATGAATTCCAGAAGTACTTCGAGCAGGACAAGGCGCTCGAACGTCGTTTCCAGAAGGTGATGGTCGACGAGCCGTCGGTCGAGGATGCGATTTCGATCCTGCGAGGGTTGAAGGACCGCTACGAGAACCACCATCAGGTGCGTATCAAGGATGAGGCGATCATCTCGGCAGTTGAACTGTCGAACCGTTATATCACGTCGCGGTTCCTGCCCGACAAGGCGATCGACCTGATCGATGAGGCTGCGGCGCGGTTGCGGCTGGAGATGAATTCGGTGCCTGAGGAGATCGATACGATGGACCGCAAGGTCCGTCAGCTGGAGATCGAGCGTGAGGCGATCCGCCGTGAGAACGATGAGAAACGTATCGAGGAGTTGACGCACGAGATCGACGATCTGAATGCACAACGTAATGCGATGCGTGCAAAGTGGCAGAACGAGCGTGACCTGTTGCACAAGATACAGGATGAGAAGGCGCAGATCGAACGGTTGAAGGTCGAGGCGGCCGAAGCCGAGCGTAACGGTGATTACGGACGTGTGGCCGAGATCCGTTACGGTAAGATCCGTGAGGCCGAGGAGAAGATTTCGGCCCTGCAGGATGAGTTGAAACTGGCCGGAGCATCGGGATCGATGATCAAGGAGGAGGTTGACTCGCAGGATATTGCCGAGGTTGTTTCGCGGTGGACCGGCATACCGGTTACGCGAATGCTGGCCAGCGAGCGCGAGAAGCTGCTTCACATGGAAGATGAGCTGCACAAGCGTGTGGTAGGTCAGGATGAGGCTATCAAGGCCATTTCGGATGCCGTACGTAGGTCGCGTGCCGGTTTGAGCGACGGTCGTCGTCCTATCGGGTCGTTCATCTTCCTGGGTACGACGGGTGTCGGCAAGACCGAGTTGGCGAAGGCTTTGGCCGACTTCCTGTTCAACGACGAGAACCTGATGACGCGAATAGATATGAGCGAGTATCAGGAGCGGCATTCGGTTTCTCGACTGATCGGAGCGCCCCCGGGATACGTCGGTTATGACGAGGGTGGACAGTTGACCGAAGCGGTGCGCCGCAAACCCTATTCGGTGGTGCTGCTCGACGAGATCGAAAAGGCCCATCCCGATGTCTTCAACATCCTGTTGCAGGTTCTGGACGACGGGCGTCTGACCGACAACAAGGGACGTACGGTGGATTTCCGCAACACGATCATCATCATGACTTCGAACATGGGCTCCCAGTTGATACAGGAGAACTTCTCGAAGGCATTCGATGGTACGAAGATCGATCCGGAGGTAGTTGAGCGTACGCGGAACGAGGTCATCGACCTGTTGAAGCAGACGATGAAACCCGAATTCCTGAACCGTATCGACGAGATCGTGATGTTCACGCCGTTGACGCGCAAGGAGGTTGAGCGGATCGTCGACCTGCAGTTGGGCATCATCGTCAAGATGCTTGAGCACAACGGTATTCGTCTTGAGACGACGCCTGCGGCCCGCAGTTGGATTGCCGATGCCGGTTATGACCCGATGTTCGGAGCGCGTCCTGTCAAGAGGACCATACAGCGCTACATTGTCAACGATCTGTCGAAACGGATCCTGGCGGGCGATATCGATCGCGAGAAGCCTATCCGAATCGATGTTGAGAATGGCGAGCTGAAGTTCGAAAACTGATGGCGGCGAGAGCGTCGAGGCTCCGTAACCTTGTAAAGTGAAAAGCGACGGAAAGAGAGAATCAAGAAACTCTCTTCCCGCCGCTTTTTTTTTGTGCCTGCAGGAGATTGCACGGTACGGGTCTGCCGGATGATCTGGTCCGGCCGGATGATGATCTGCCGAGGGGCTGCGATTGTTGCGTATATGTTATGGATACTCTGAAAAGCTTGGTGTTTGCAGTTGTAGCAGTGCGGATGTCGGTTGTTGAAAAACAGCCGTTTGGCATCAGAACCGGTTCACAGGGCGGAGAGGCATCGGGCAATATGGGCAATGAGGTTCGAATCGTCTGCCCGCCGGAGAAAAAAAGACTCTTCCGCAACATTATTAATCAATAAATCGTTATCTTCGCAGCAGACATACCGACGGAGTTTTAAGAATTATGAAACGATTGATATTGATATTGGCAGTTTTGAGTGCGGTCGGCCTCGGCGCCGCAAAGGCACAGAGTCTGATCATCGGTGAACGCATCCCCGATCTGAAAATCACGGAGTGGCTCGGTGAACGTCCCGATGCTTCGGTCAAGGTGCCTTCGCTGATCGTCTTCTACCGTTCGGACAGTGCTCCGTGCGTGGAGGCGCTGCCGAATCTCGACAAGATCCGGAACGGAATCGAAAAATTGAGGATCATCATCGTGGCCATGGAACCCAAGGAGCGCATCGCACCCTCGCTGGCCAGCTATCTGGGCAACCGGCTGCATGTGGGGATCGATGTTTCGGGCCGTGCCTTTTCGGTGTGCGGGATACGTTATGTACCGTTCAGCGTTCTGGTCGACAGCCGCGGACGTGCCTTGTGGATCGGCAATCCGGCCATCGTCACCAAGGAAGAGTTAATCAAAAACATAGAACAGTAATGGCTTTTACCAAGATAGAACATTATGAGAAGGAGCATCGTGACGAGCATCACGACAGTGCTCTCAATGTAAGCGAAGGGGTCTCCGAACAACCCATCACGAGCCCCTATTTCGTGCGGAAGCACAAACCTAAACTGACGATTGAGGATTATGTGGCGGGCATACGCCGTGGCGACATTACGATTCTGTCGCAGGCGATCACCATGATCGAGAGCAACAATCCGGACCATTATGCCATGGCGCAGCAGATCATCGAACGGTGTCTGCCCGACAGCGGCAAGTCGGTCCGCATCGGCATTACGGGTGTTCCGGGGGCCGGCAAGTCGACCTTCATCGAGGCGATCGGCGGCATGGTGACATCGCTGGGGCACAAACTGGCGGTGCTGGCCATCGACCCGAGTTCGGAGCGCAGCGGCGGTTCGATTCTGGGCGACAAGACTCGCATGGAGAGCATCTCCTCGAACCCGAAGGTGTTCATACGGCCTTCGCCGTCGGCGGGGTCGCTGGGCGGCGTGGCCCGCAAGACCCGTGAAACGGTGGTGTTGTGCGAGGCGGCCGGATACGATGTAATCTTCATCGAGACGGTCGGGGTGGGGCAGTCCGAGACGGCCGTACACTCGATGGTCGACATGTTCATGCTGTTGCAGATCTCGGGTGCCGGCGACGAGTTGCAGGGCATCAAGCGCGGCATCATGGAGATGGCCGACATGATGGTCATTACGAAGGCCGACGGTGAGAATGTCCTGAAGGCCAAGCTGGCCCGCCGGCAGTTCCAGAATGCGCTGATGTTATTCCCGCTGGCCGAGTCGCAGTGGCGGCCGCAGGTATTTACCTGTTCGTCGGTCGACCACACGGGGCTGGAGGAGGTTTGGAAGGGGGTCGAGGAGTTCCTGGCCTTCATCCAGACGAACGGGTACTTCGAGCACAACCGCAACCGGCAGAACAAATACTGGATGTACGAAACCATCAACGATGCCCTGCGCAGTTCGTTCTACCTGAACGAGCGGATCGAGAAACTGATGCCGGAGTATGAGCGTAAGGTTCTCGATGCGCGGATCAGTTCGTTTGTTGCAGCCAAGGAGCTGCTCGACATCTATTTTGGAGAGAAGCACGACGACTGATCGTTGTGTCCGACCCGTTTTGCCCGCCCGTTGAGCCACAGTGGGGGAGGGTGAATTTTTGTGTGGCATGATGCCTTTGGCCGGCGTATTGCGTGCCGTTGTCAGAGGGGGGGGAGGAGAGCCAGGAGAGAACTGTTTTGAAAGATTTATGAAACGAGTTTCGAGTTATATTGCCGCATTCCGATTGCGGACGCTGCTGTTGTCGATGACGGGCGTATTGTTGGGGATGCTGCTGGCAGTGGGTGACGGGGCATTCCGTATCCTGCCGTTCATCCTGGCTTTGACCACTACGCTCTGCCTCCAGATCCTTTCGAACATCTCGAACGAGCTGGGCGATACGCTCCACGGAACGGATACCGAGGAGAGGCAGGGGGCTATTTACCCGTTGCAGAACGGTGAACTGACCATCGGCGATTACCGTCGGATGATCGTCTGGTTCGTGATCCTGTCCATTGTGAGCGGGACGGCTCTGGTTGCCACGTCATTCGATGTTCTCTTCTCGCGCGATGGGATTTTCATGCTTGTGCTGGGAGGGTGCGCGATTCTGGCGGCTATGGGATATACGCTCGGGCGGAGTCCGTATGGCTATCGCGGTTGGGGTGACCTGTTCGTATTCATATTTTTCGGTCTGGTGAGCACCTCGGGAAGCAATTTCCTGATGACGGGCCAGATGGACTGGAACGTGCTGCTGCCGGCCTCGGCATGCGGATTTCTGACAGTTGGGGTGCTCAATGTCAACAATATCCGCGACATGGAGACCGACCGTATAAACCGCGTTACAATCCCGATCATAATCGGCGAACGGCGGGCCAAGATCTATCAGATAATCTGCGAGACGCTTCCGTTCGTATTGCTGACGGTCTATTGCGTGCTCGAAGACTCCGCCTGGCCGGCCTACCTGTTCTGGCTGTTGCTGCCGGTTGTCGTACTGCATCTGCGGGCCGTGTGGCGGGAGTCGGGACGGGCACTCGATGCCAGATTGCCGCAACTGGTACTTCTTACAGCCGTGATATGTCTCAGTTTTGCGGGGCTGCAACTGCTTTGACAAGGGGGCACACTGAAATACATCGAGGGGCGGACATGATTACTGTCCGCCCCTCGATTATTGTATTGTCACCAGTATTGTCTGGCCTGTTATGTCGGGCTCTTTATCTGGACGTCTCGTGTCGGTTCCTTTGTCTGAGGAGCCTTGTTTTGGGCTTTTTTTGCCTCTTCCTGCAGTGCTTAATTCCCGAAATTGGCGCGGACGTAATCCATCAGCGTGAAATGCTTGTTCATCTGCGGGGCGTCGAGCCGGCGCGACGAGGTGTCGATTGTCAGCGGCAGTTTCTGCTGCACGAACTTGTCGAGGAACGAATCGATTTCATAGATATTTTCGTTCATCGGGGTTATTGCAACGGCATGGTCGGCATTCTCGATCGAGTAGAACCAGCGCGGCATCGACCCCTCGGCAAGAGCTCGAGCGATCTCCTTCGAACCGCAGAAGGCAAGTGTCTGTTCGCGGAGCACGTCGTATGGGACATTCATGTCGGCATCGCCGTGGAAAAGCAGCATAGGTGCGGGGGCATTGTCCCACTTCAGGCCGTTCCCGTCCGTAGTGAGGATTGCACCGGCGAAGGATACCACGCCGGCATAGTCGAACCCTTCGGGAAGAATCTGCGTGAGCGGGCCGCGGTTTGCAATCTGGTACTCGCCCTGCAGCACGGATATTGCTCCGGCGCTCGATCCGCACGATACGATACCCTGCGGGTCGATACCCCATTCGCCGGCCTTGGAGAGTACGAATGCAGTGGCGGTGAAGAGATCCTCGACGGCCATTGCAATGGCATTGGCGAATGTCGGGATGAAAGTCTGTTCGTTGAGCGTACCCTGCGCCATTGCCCGGGCGATGCCCAATCGGTAGTCGATCGAGATGACGTCGTATCCGAACCGGTTCATCTTTTCGAAGTAGGGAATATATCGGGGATCGTTTCGCTGTCCCGATACGAAACCGCCTCCGAACATGAATATCATGCATGGGCGGGGGTTGTCGTTTTCGACGGTAGCGGCATAATGGTCGAGATAGAGCGAGTCGGTTCCCTTGACGGCATAGAGCGTTGTCGTTGGCTGGGCAGCCGAGGCGGCCGTATGGATCATGAAGCCGAAAATGACGGCAAAAGTTGCAAGAATCTGTTTCATGTTAATTCAGTGTATTTTATGTTTGCACTGCCTGCAAAGATAGTGCAATAAATCGTAAAACAAAGAGTTGATGGCGGAAGGCAGCGGACCGGTGGCAGCGATGCGGACGTAGGGTCCGGGGCAAAAAATACCCGGGAGGAGTCTCCCGGGCATCCGACGTGTGTATCTTGATCAGGTTTTTTTGACGTTTTTTTATTTGTTCCACTTGTCCTTGAGCTTCTCGAGCTGTTTTTTCAGGGCGTCGATTGACAGGTCGACAGCCTCTTCGAATGTGCGGCTACGGGTCTCGGCAACCAGTTCATCTCCTGGCATTTGTAGGGAGATGACCACGACCTTGTTCCCGCGATCGTTGTCCTTGTCGAGCTTCATCGTGACGTTGGCCGATACGGCGCGCTCTGCAAAACGATCGAGTTTCGACATCTTCTTCTCTACAAATTCGATCAACTTTTTGTCGGCATCGAATTTTACGGATTGAATCTTTACGTTCATAATTAATCCTCCTAATATATTTGGTGCCCGCTCTTACGCGGGGTGATTTGCTGTTTTGCGGGGTGCTCCATGCGGTCGGCCCGCTATGGACTTACTCAACCTTACTCTGCCCTTACTTCGCCCTCCCCCTCACACATTCACACTCACTTCATCCACCTCTCTGCTCTTCTCAACCATATCGAATCGCTGGCCTGCAGCCTGCTCTTCTATTGCCCCCCCCCTCTCATTCTCCTCGGCGGCCTGTATTGTCACCCCCCCCTACATCCTCCTTGAGGCACTTAGCCCTCTTGTGAGTAACTTCACCCTCTTGTCAGGGGCGGACGGTTACTTTTTGTCGACCTGGTGCGGGTGCGCCTTGACGTAGACCGCCTTGAGCGAGGCTATGTCGTTGTGCGTGTAACACTGCGTACTTGCCAGCGACGAGTGCCCCAACAGCATCTGTATGTCCCGTATGTCGGCGCCGCCGTTGAGCAGGTGTGTCGCAAAAGTGTGCCTCAGAGTGTGTGGGCTGCACTTTCCGGCAATACCGTTCTGCCGCAGGGTGTCGTTGACGATCCGGTAGACGGCCGTTCGGGAAATGCGTTTGCCTTGGTGTGTTAAAAATAGTGCTTTTTCGTCGTAATTGCAAATTCTTTGCCTCGAAACCTCATCGCGATAGTGTAAAATATTTTCGCGCAGGCTGTCGGTTATCGGGACAATACGTTCCTTGTTGCCCTTGCCGCGCACCTTGAGCGAGGTGTAGTCGGACGAGAAGTCGTCGGTATTTATGCCGATGAGTTCGGAAAGGCGTATGCCGGTAGTGTAGAAAAACATTATTATCAAGGCGTTGCGAGTCTGTTCGAAGCGGTCGTCCAGCAGGTCTGGCGAGATGTTGTCGACCAGCCGTTCCATCTGTTTCTCGGTGACGAATGCCGGCAGCTGGTTCGGGGTGCGGAGGCGGGCGATGCCGATGAACGGGTCGGATGCGATCTGCCCGGAGCGTTTGAGCCAGCGGAAGAAGCCGTGTACCGACGAGAGCATACGGTTGACTGTCGGGGCCGAGAGTCCGCGTTTTTTCGAGAGGAAGACGATCCATGCGGCGATCTGGTCATGGTGTATCGCGGCGGGGTCGAAGGGTTCGCGGCCGCCGAGCGTGACGAACGTGATGAACTCCCCGGTATCGCGGCGGTAGTTTCGGGCGGTGAGCGGGGAGTAACGTTTTTCGGCTTCGATATATCGTATGAATTCGTCGAGCATCGTGTGGTCTTTTTGCAAATGTACGAAAAATATTTCCGGTTTTTTCAAAAAAACGCACAAAGAGTTTCTGCGCGTAATGCGTTATGCAACAGGCGATTGATACGTGGTCATCTGTTAAGACGTTCATTCTTAGCAGATATTTGTTACCCCCCCCCTCTTGGTCTTGCATAGATGTATTAAATGTATTATATTTGCCGCACAATCACAAAAAACAAGAACCATATAACGGAGAAACATCTATTATCATCACACTTCCTATGAAAACGAGGCTTCTAACGATGGTCGTTGCCATTCTGCTGTCTGCCACGGCGGCTGTCGCCCAGACGTCGGTCAATTGTACTGTTAAGGGAGCGGTGGTCGATTCGGTTTCGAACGAGGCGATCGGTTATGCTACGGTTGTACTTATGGAGTCGGATACGGTCGTGGTGACGGCCGTGGCGGCTGATGCCGGCGGACGTTTCATGATGACGGCCACCAAAACAGGCAATTATACGCTCCATGTGACGGCTGTCGGTTACAGCTCGCTGCAACGTCCCGTTACGATAGCGGATTCGCGCACCCTGGATCTGGGTACGCTGCGGATGAATCAGGGTGTCGATATCGGCAATGTGGTCGTGGCGGCGCAACGCCCTCTGGTTGTGGCCGACGATGAGAAGATCGCCTACGATGTCGAGAACGACCCGGCCAGTTCGTCGAGCCAGCTGGTCGACATAATCCGCAAGGTGCCGCAGCTGAGCGTCGACGGCGAGGGGAATGTCCTGCTCAACGGCCAGAGTGACTACAAGGTGATGGTGAACGGACGTCCGTCGTCGTCGATGTCGCGCAACTTCAAGAATGTCATCGAGAGCATGCCCGCGGCGGCCATCAAGAAGATCGAGGTGATCACCAACCCCTCGACGAAGTACGATTCGGAGGGTGCCGGCGGCATCATCAACATCATCACGAACCGCGACCGTCTTCAGGGCGGATACAACGGCTCGGTCAACTCCTCATATCAGAATATCGGCGACTATCTGATGGGCAGTCTGTATGTTGCGGCGCAGGTTGGGCGGTTCAGTTTCTCCACGTCGGTCTACTCGGGCGGCAACCTGTCGTGGGGAGATTCGGGCACGAGTTCGGGCACGCAGGAAAACTTCACCGACGACCGGCTGCGCAACATCGTTACCTCGGGCGTCAATACATACAAGTCGAGGTTTACGGGCGTGAATTTCGAATCGAGTTTCGAGTTCGATACGCTGAACCTGCTGACCGTGGAGTTCGGTTACATGCCTCACAACTTCAAGAACAGGACGGAAAGCGATGCTTTGGCTACCGATGCGGCTGGGGATGCCTCGATGAGTTACAAACAGTGGATGTCCACAGTTTATAAGTCTGACTCGTACAATGCGAGTGTCAACTACCAGCACACCTTCAACAAGCCCGAGCATACGCTGACCATATCGTATGACGTGAGTACTGACAATGAGGTGGATGATTACAACTATCGGATCTACGATACGTACAACTACGACCCGACGGACCGAATCAATTACGGGAATGACAAGGGTTTCGAGAATACGGCCCAGATCGACTACCTCAATCCGATCAACGAACACCATACCGTCGGCGGCGGCCTGAAGTACATCTATCGCGACTACCGCAACAACTCGTCGGTATCGCTGTTCGACGAGGCGGCCAACGACTATGTCGACCAGCCCGACTACCCGCGCAACGACATGGATTACACGCAGCATGTGCTGGGACTCTATGTCGACTATGCCATCAAGTTCGGAAAGTTCTCGGGGCGTGCTGGTACCCGTATGGAGCAGACGATCAGCGACGTGAAGGTCAAGACCGAAAAGGAGAACATCACCTATGACCCGCGCTTCTTCAATCTGGTTCCCTACGTGAGCCTGAACTACCGTCCCGATGACAGCAACACCCTGTCGCTCTCCTATACCCAGCGTTTGAGCCGTCCGAGCCTTTGGCAGATGAATCCCTACCGTGATGAAAAGCCGTTGTCGGTAAGCTACGGCAACCCCGACCTGGATGTGACCGTGTCGAACAACGTGGCACTGGCCTGGCGCAAGTTTACCAGTGCCCTGACGCTTTCACTGCAGGTGATGGGCTCCTTCGCAAACAATGCCGTATCGCAGTATTCGTTCTATGATGATGACGTGGTCAACTATACATACGGCAATATCGTCTCGACGAGGGGTTGCAACTTCAACGGCTCGATCGGCTACCGCGTAGGCACCAAGTTCAACTTCATGCTGAGCCTCCAGGCCGGGTATACTCATTATGCGTCGGAGCAGCTCGACAAGACCAACGATATATTTACGTTCGGCGGCAACCTGAATGTGAATGTGTCGCTGTGGAAGTCGGCTACACTCTACGCCTACGGTTACATGTACCGCGGCGGCCGTGGTATCGATACCGACAAGAGCAGCTTCTTCTATTATACGAGCTTCGGCCTGCGGCAGCAGTTCTTCAAGGACAAACTGTCGTTGTCGGTCAATGTCGGCAATCCGTTCAGCAAGTACCTCAAAAGCACAATGTCAACGTTGACTTCGAGCTACCGTTCAGAGTCGACCTACCGCAGTCTGACGCGCAGAATCGGCTTCTCGGTTGGATACCGCTTCGGCAAGTACAATGTCCGCGTGAAGTCGACCAACCGCTCGATCTCGAATGACGACATGAGCAGCGGAGGCGGCAACGGAGGCGGCGGCTCCCAGCAGCAGAAATAACCGGTCCTGGCCCTCTTCGGTTATGGCATAAGAGCTTTCGGCGAGGGCGGGCTGCATATTCCGGATATTATGGGCGGCATGCGTATGTTCTGATTACGCATGCCGCCCGCTTTTGTGAGGCAGCGGGATTGTAGGGTGGTATTGGCGGGTTGGCTGTGGGCGAATCTGCCCGTTCACTTGTCAATCTTCACACGCCGGCCCGAGGCATCGAAGAGCAGTTCGCTGCCGTCGGCCAGTTCGATCCCGTAGGCCCGGCCGTGCCGTTCGATCTCGACAATCATCAGCCCCGGGTATCTGGAATCGGTTTGCCGCAGAATCTTTTCGGGGGTGAAACGGCGTATGAATGTGCTGTCCGAACTCTTGATCTTTATCCAGTCGCCTCGGTCGTCGAATTCGATACGGCTGCCGTCCGAAAAAGTGACTTCGTATTCCCGTTTCCAGTCGCGCTCCTGTTCGACCTCGATCACCTTGTTGCGGTCGAGATTGTCGGCAATGAATTGTCGCGCATTCTCGGGAAGGTCGTTGTATGGTATCCGGCGCTCTTCGGCCGCTACCCCGTACGGAGTCAGACAGTACAGAACTGCAATGCAGATCAGAATGTTTCTCATGATGTACGATTTATAGGTGGTGTACGAAAAAAGTGCAAATAGCGTGCAAAAGGTCTGTGGCGCATAGGTCCGGCCGCCGGAAACGGTTTGGCATGTTATTTGCGAATGAATAGGACGTTGCGGTACTTCGCCGTATCGCAATAAAGGTTTCTTCATTTATTTAAGTTTGGGTTAGTAGTTTTAAGGGTGAAAATCCCTTGGAGACGGGAAGCAGTCGTGAGATTCCTTCCCGTCTTTGTTTTTTTTGCGTATCGTGCCGTGCGGTTGTTAAATAATTTTTATCGGCCGTAATGGGTTGCCTTAAAAATAAAAAATATATATATTTGTATAATATTATAATATGTTGTAGATGCAATCGGGGACGGTTGCCCGACTTGTGGCAATGATCTTTTGGATCGGACGGAGTTGGTGAGTTCGGGAGCGGGGACTGTTGTGCCGGTATGTTGAGTCCGGGACACAGCGCGGCAGAGTGAGGATCGGAAATGTCCGGAGACGAGGAGAGGGAAGAGCGGAGAGAGGGAGGAGAGAAGGGAACAGGCTTCGTAAAATGATATTTTATATAATATAATGAAACCCACACTATTTGTTTTGGCAGCGGGTATGGGGTCGCGTTATGGCGGCCTGAAACAGCTGGACGGGGTCGGTCCGAGCGGCGAGACCATCATGGACTATTCGATTTATGACGCTATCCGGGCCGGATTCGGCAAGGTTGTCTTCGTCATCCGCCGCGATTTCGAGGCTGATTTCCGGGAGAAGGTGCTCTCGAAGTACAGGGATCATATTCCGGTGGAGGTTGTTTTCCAGTCGATCGATGCTCTGCCGGCAGGATTCAAGGCCCCGGCCGAAAGGGTCAAGCCGTGGGGAACGAACCACGCCGTGCTGATGGGCAAGGATGTGATCCGCGAACCGTTCCTGGTGATCAATGCCGATGATTTCTACGGGCGAGACAGTTTTGCGGTTATAGGCCGCGAGTTGTCGGCCGCTACTGGCCGCGGGAACTACTGTATGGTTGGTTTTCGGGTTGGCAATACGCTGTCGGAGAGCGGCACGGTCTCGCGCGGGGTCTGCACGACCGATGCCGAAGGGTATCTGACGGGTGTGGTGGAACGTACGGATATAGCCCGCCGGGACGGTAAGATATCTTTTACGGGCGACGACGGGCAGATGGAGACTACGGCGGAGACGACACCGGTTTCGATGAACATGTGGGGATTCACGCCCGACTATTTCGAGTACTCGGATGACTATTTCCGCCAATTCCTTGCGGAGAATATCGACAACCCGAAGAGCGAATTCTATATTCCGAGCATGGTCAATGAGTTGCTGGTTACGTCGCGGGCCCGTGTGAAGGTTCTCGATACGACGTCGCAGTGGTTCGGTGTTACGTATGCCGAAGACCGGCCGAGCGTTATCGGGAAGATCGCGCGGCTTGTTGCGGCCGGTGAATACCCTGAACGGCTGTTTTAAGGCAGCGGGCCCGGAAATCGGTTTGTGTGACCCGATTTCTGCGGCAAGTTTGTACGAGTTCTTTCGGAACGATTGGCAATTTGACAATAAAACGATGGGCGGAACTGCACTTCAAAAGCAGTTCCGCCCATCTGTTTTACAGGCGTCGGCCCGAGAGGATTACTTGCGGTAAACCTTCTTGTAGCCGTAGATAGCCTCGTCACCCAGTTCCTCTTCGATGCGGAGCAGCTGGTTGTACTTGGACATACGGTCCGAACGCGACATCGAGCCGGCCTTGATCTGACCCGAGTTGGTTGCAACGGCGATATCGGCGATCGTCGAGTCTTCGGTTTCGCCCGAACGGTGCGAGGTTACGGTGGTGTAGCCGGCACGGTGAGCCATCTCGATGGCATCGAGAGTCTCGGTCAGCGAACCGATCTGGTTAACCTTGATCAGGATCGAGTTGGCGCAACCCAGTTCGATACCCTTCTTGAGGAATTCGACGTTGGTTACGAAGAGGTCGTCGCCGACCAGCTGGCAGCGGTCGCCGAGTTCGGCGGTCAGCAGTTTCCAGCCGTCCCAGTCGTTCTCGCTCATACCGTCCTCGATCGAGTCGATAGGATATTTTGCCACGAGGCCCTTGAGGTACTCAACCTGCTCTTTGGAGGTACGTTTTGCACCCTTCTCGCCTTCGAAGATGGTGTAGTCGTATACGCCGTCCTTGTAGAACTCCGACGAAGCGCAGTCCATGCCGATCATGACATCCTTTCCGGGAACATATCCGGCAGCTTCGATAGCCTTGATGATCGATTCGATAGCATCTTCGGTACCGTTGAGAGCGGGAGCGAAACCGCCTTCGTCACCTACTGCGGTCGAGAGGCCGCGTGCGTGGAGCACCTTCTTGAGGGCGTGGAAGACCTCGGCACCCATACGCAGGCCCTCTTTGTATGAAGGAGCGCCTACGGGACGGATCATGAACTCCTGGAATGCGATGGGGGCATCGGAGTGCGAACCGCCGTTGATGATGTTCATCATGGGGACGGGGAGGGTCTTGGCGTTGGTACCGCCGATGTAGCGGTAGAGGGGCAGGCCGAAGTAGTCGGCAGCTGCACGTGCGCATGCCAGCGAAACGCCGAGGATGGCATTTGCACCGAGGTTGCTCTTTGTTTTGGTTCCGTCGAGTTCGATCATGGTCTTGTCGATACCGACCTGGTCGGTGACATTCATGCCGACGATCTCCTTGGCGATAATTTCGTTAACGTTCTTGACAGCCTTCTGAACGCCCTTGCCCAGATAGCGCTGTTTGTCACCGTCGCGAAGTTCGAGGGCTTCGTTTTCGCCGGTCGAGGCGCCGCTGGGGACGGCTGCGCGTCCGAATGCGCCGCTGGCGGTTGTTACTTCGACCTCTACGGTCGGGTTGCCTCTCGAATCGAGAATTTCTCTTGCGTGAACACTGATGATTTGCATGACTTTAAATCTTTAGTGGTTATTTTGTTGTAATGCGTTTTGACTTGCTTCTGTCGCGGCACAAAGTTACGTTTTATCTTCGAAATAGCAAAATATTTCATTGCCGATGCCTCGATCCGTACAATTTGTCGATGATGACCGTGACGGCGCCGTCGCCCGTAACGTTTGTGGCGGTGCCGAAGCTGTCCATGGCTATGTAGAGAGCAATCATCAGGCCGATCATTGTTTCGTCGAAGCCGAGCATTGTCTGCAGGATGCCGACGGCGGCCATTATTGCGCCACCCGGGACTCCCGGTGCGGCGATCATGGTGATGCCGAGCATCATGATGAAGCCGACATAGGTTGAGGTTGAAATGGGGTAGCCGCCCAGCATCATGACGGCCAGCGAACAGGCGACGATCTTCATGGTGCTGCCCGAGAGGTGGATCGTTGCGCAGAGCGGAACGACGAACTCGGCGATCTCCTTCCGCACGCCGAGTTTGAGGGTTTGCTGCAGCGTGACGGGGATCGTGGCGGCGGAGGATTGTGTTCCGAGCGCGGTGACGTATGCCGTAAGCATCGTGCGGAGCATCTTGAACGGGTTTCGGCGGGCGACCAGGCCGGCGATCGAGAACTGTATGACCAGCAGTGCCACCGTCAGGAAGAAGATCAGCACGATCAGTTTGAGGAATACGCCCATGATGTCGGCGACCTGTCCGGCGACGGTCATCTGCAGGAATATGCCGAAGATATAGAGCGGCAGCAGGGGTATGATGATTCCGGTTATTATTCCGGTAATGATGTTTCGGAACTGTTCGGCGGCGGCCTTGAGGGTCGGGCTTTCGAAATATGCCATTCCGAGTCCGAGGACGAATGCGAGGATCAGGGCGCTCATGACACCCATTACGGGGGACATGTCGATACCGAAGTATGGGAGCAGGCCGACGTTTTTCTGGAGGATTTCGGGGAGTCCCTCCTCTCCGAACATCGACGGGAATATTGCCGAGCAGACTCCGTAGGTCATGAATCCCGAGAAGAGCGTAAAGGCGTATGCCAGCAGGGCCGTTGCGGCGAGGAGCCATCCGGCGCTTTTGCCGAGTTCGGCGATTCCCGGGGCAACGAGTCCGAGGATGAGCAGCGGGATGATGAAGTTGAGGAAATTCCCGAAGAGGCTGTTGAATGTCAGGAAGACGCGGGTGAGCCAGTCGGGGAAGAACATGCCGCAGGCCACGCCCAGAGCTATGGCGATGATCACTTTCGGCAGCAGACCCAGGCGAGGAAGTCTCATGGTAAAGCGAATTATGAGTTGATGTATGAAATGGGGTCGGTCGGTGAGCCGTATCTGTTGCCGTACGCTGCCGGCCGATGTCCAAAAAACAAAATTAGGGATTAATCCTTATTCCTGCAATACCGGGCGGGGATATGGGGCCCGAACAGGGGATGTTTTGTGGCGGTTGTTGGCAATTGGCGGCGTTTGTGACGGACGGTTTCTGCGGTTTCTGCGGGCCGGAATGCGTCAACGGCACCCGTGAATGCACGGATGCCGTTGACGTGAATCGTTTAGCCGTATATCGCTCCGGCCGGCAGAACCACTGGGATCAGTAGTCGTAGTCGAGCGAGAATTCGTCGACAACCAGCAGACTGCCCGAACCGCCGGTGAAATAGTCACCGTATTTGCTCGATGACGCCACACAGATGATATATGTCGGTTTTCGGGAGGTGGAACGGTATTCGAGTTCGATCTCGAAGGGGGTATATTCAGCCACCTGACTTCCGTTCTGCAACGATCCGTATGCAATGATATGCGGGTCGTTCAGATCGACTAACTTCCGGTTTGTGGGGCGGGTACGGATCTCGACCTGCGAATCCCAGTCGCCGAGGATTATGTAGATGTTGCAGGTGTCGTTCTTGCCCATGAAGGCCGCGACGTCGAAATCATCCTCCGAGACGTGGTTGATCGGGGCGGGCGTATATTTGTAGTATCCGCGCAGTTTTGTGGGTCGGGCGCTGAATGGACGTCCGAAGTTGAGGATGCCGTTCATGCCGTCGATCTTGACGAAATCACCCGTATAGATGCTTCCGGCAGCCAGTTTGCCGATTCCGCCGACACTCGCGAAGTTGGTCAGCATCGAGACTCCGCGTCCGGAGGGGTTTGCCTCGCAGGCATCGTCGGTGGGGGCGGTGTTGCTGTCGCCGATGATCGTTGAACCGCGGTTGCCCGTATCCCACCATTTCTCGCCGTCGGCAGGCCACGGGTTCCAAACCTTGCCGTCCTGATGCCACTGGTCGAACGACGAGTTGGGAATCTGCATCTCGCTTTCGGTGGTCATTTCGCTGACGGCCGAGGTATTGTCGTTGCTGTAGGCGCAATATTCGTATGTGGTTTGCGGGGTGAGACCCTTGATCAGGGCCGTGAATGAACCGCCCGACGTCGAGGTGATCTGCTCCGAGGGAACCGTAGTCCATTCTTCGGCGCCTTTTTGACGGTATCTGATGCCGTTGTCGGCTCCGGCCTCTCCGGCAGCCGAGATCCATGCCACGCGGGCCCACGCATCGGCACTCTTGACCTCGACCGTACTTGCCGACCGTGCTATGATGATTGTCCAGAGTTCGGTCTGGCCGTAGTATGAGATCGAGACCTGCTGGCCGTCGGTGAAGTCGGTGAGCGAGGTGATTGCCGGACTCTCCTCCGTAACGTTTGCGGGACCGAGTTTGGCGCGGGTTACCTTTATGTTCGCGAGGTCAGTCGCCGCCGAGACAAGTGCCACGACCCGATGGTTTATATGGTCGATATCGGCATCTCCGATCTGGTTCTCGACTTCGAAATACCGCTCGATGGATTGCTCGGAACGTATCGTCCATTGGTAGTCCTGATATATCGACAGGGTAACCTGTACGGGTTGCGAGAGGTCTATCGTCGAACCGATTGCCGGGGAGACGGTGACCTTCTGGTCGTCGTTGTATGCGACGCTGTCGATGCGGATGTTTCGCGTATCGGTCTGCTCGGACGGATAGACTGTAACGGTTTGTGAAGTAAGGTCTATTTTTGTTGCCGAGGCGGCGCCTTCGATGTTGAAAACCGTGAATCGGGCCTGTATCGAGGGGTAGGGGATATCGTTTTTGATACACCCGCCGGTGATGCAGGCTGCAGCGATCGAGAGTATGCTGATGAGACGTTTCATGACTTTTTGTTGTTGGTCCACATGTGTACGGTCAGACCGATTGTGATGTCGGTGATGTTTATGCGGAAGTTGGCCTTTATATTCGAATGTTTGCCTTCGTACAGTCCCTTGTGGTAGAAGCGGGCCGTATTGAAACGTATACCGCCGAATCCGATCGAGGCGTGAAGGCTGAAGTGGTCCATGACGAAAACCGCCAGTCCCGGATGGAACGAAATACCGACCTGTCTATTGCGTGTATAGCTGTCCTGGCTGTTGTCGTCGAATTCGAAACGGGTCGTTCCGGTCAACATGCTGATACGTGTTTCGTTGAACAGTGCGAACCTCCCACGCAGATCGAGTCCTACGTATGAACGGTGGAACATGGCGATTCCGTATGATTCCTGTTTGGCATTGACGTTTTTGAGCGAGAAGCTGAAGTCGTCGTCATTTGCTAACTTGAAATCGGCCGCATCGACCTTTGCCGAGATGTATCGGTAGCTGAACTGTACGCCGAGACAGTTGTTTCGGCGGTAGAAGTATCCCAGGAACGGTGTTACGCGGGAGACGGTACCGTGGGCGTCGAGGCCGTTGAGCAGAAGCAGATACTCGCTCTCCTGACTCGAAAAGTAGAGATACGAGAACTGTATTCCGCCGATCCATTCGCCCTTGGGGATGAACATGTACTGGTATATTCCGCGGGCAGCCCGTTTGCCCTCGGCCGGCATTCGGATTATGCGTGCGGCGGTGTCGATACGGTGTCTGGCCGGCGGCACTGTATCGGTCACGGGGAGGCTGACCGTATCGGCCGATATGGCATCGGGATACGGCACTGCGGCCGCTGCCGGGGCTAAGGCAGCAGCCAGTGCGATCAATGTCAGTCTAACCGATTTGAAGAGCATAATATCCGTATCAGATATAGAAGGCGATACCCAGAGCGATCGAGAAGATATTGACTTTGAAGTTCATCTGGCTCGATTTCCGATACCCGACATATACCTGGTCGGTGACCTGTCTTGTTCGGGCGTACTTGAAACCGAGGACTCCGACATTTACCTCGACAGCGACGTTGTTATTGATGAAAGCGACCATACCCGGGGACATTCCCACCGAACAGTTGAATGTCTTCTCGTAAGTTCCGGTGAGGGTAGCTCCGGTTCCGCTGACCAGTTTTGCCTGTCCGCCGCCGAGAGCCAGCTGCATTTCGTTGTAGAGGGCGAAACGCTTGCTGTGGCCGAGGGTGATGTAGTATCGGTAGATGGCTATGCCGGAGTACGAATGGGCGAGTCGGTAGTAATCCGAGACGGTGAGGTTGACCTCATCGATATGCACCTCGGCATTGTCGAGTTTGAGCAGGCTGCGCTCGTATCCGAAACGGGCGCCGGCAGCCATGTTGTCCTTGAAGGCGTAGCTGATCATGGGGCTGACCTTGAAGTTGTAGCCGGTTGAGTTGATGCCTTCGATGACCAGGAACTTGTAATTGTCGTTGTCGTGCGACGAATATGAAGCGGTTCCGCCGAAGATCCATTGCCCTTTGGGCACGAAGACCGTTGAATTGGTCTCGATGCCTCTGTCAAAATGTTGAGCACGGGCACTGTACGTGCCCGTTGCTAATATGATGAGTATGAGTGTCAGTTTCTTGAACATACCGCTTCGAGGGTTATTCGGTTACTATCTGCTCGTCGTAGATGAGTTCGAAGTCGTCGACCCACAGGATACTGTTGTAGCTTCCGGTGAGGTAGTCGCCCAGTTTGGACGAGGTGCACGAGATGATGATGTGGGTCGGACGGCGGGTCGTATCGAGGTATTTGAGACGGATCGTGGCCTCGGTCCACTCCGGTACGTTCTCATTGCGCACCAGTTCGCCGTATGCGATCACATTGGGGCCCTGCATGTCGATGAAGGTACTCTTGTCGGTGGTGTTGACCTGAACCGGACATTCGGCCGTGCCGCCGTAGGTCTGGTAGTCCCAGTCGCCGAGCATGATGTAGATGTGGCAGCGGTCGGGATCGCCCTTCTCGTGCGGGGTCGGGTCATTGTCGGGACCGCCCTCGTTGTGGGTAATTGCGCCGCAGTTGTATTTGTAGAATACCTTCAGGGCCGACGGACGGGCCGTGAACGGGCGGCCGAAGTTAACTATGCCGCCGCTGGTGCCGACCGTGCTGTCGAAGTAACCCGAGAAGAGGTTGCCCGGAGCCACCTTGTCTATCACAAACATAGAGATGTGCTGACCGGCGAGTTTTGCCGAGCGTGCGCCTGTTGACGAAGCGGGTTTGGTTGTTTCATCCGGTTCGCTGATAACTAATCCTATCATATTTGAGGCCTTGTTTCCGTTGCCCCACCATGCCTGGCCGCCCGAGATGTAGGGCAGCGGGTAGCCGGAATCGCTGTTCCAATCCTCGAAGCCGCCGTTGGGCAGAGCCGTGGCGATATCGGTCGTGAAGCTCTTGACTTCGCCCAGAGCCTGGCCGTTGATTACGAGCTGGTATTCATATTCTGTTTCGCTCGCCAGTCCTTTTGCAGTCGCAACAAAACGGTTGCTACTTTCGCGCGCGGCGTCGAAACTCATCGTCCACTCCTCGGTATTCTTGGGACGAACGCGGATCGAGATGCCGGTCGAACCGAACTCGTTCTCGGCGACGTTGGCCCGCAGTGTCGCGTGGGTTGCCCATACATCCATTGCGTTTACGGCCTCGGCACCGGTCGGGTCAGCCTCGAAGATGATGTTGTCGTCGATGTTCTCGGTTGTCTTGATCACCTCGATGTCGAACGACAGCGAGCCTTCGGGATCACCCTTCGTGTATCTGAATGTGAGGAGATACTTCTTGCCAGCCTCGACATCCGATACGGTGCCGGTTTTGGTGAATGCGCCGTCGCGGTTGTGTGTGCCCGAGAATTTCCATGCCAATGCCGTCTGTCCCTCGGCGAGGGTGAAATAGCCGACGGTTGCGGTCGAGGCGTCGAACGAAAGTTTCGATGCGGCCTGGTCGAGGTCGCCGCCGATCTCTACGCCGTAGTCGCTGAACTGTTCGGCTATCGAGGCGTCGAAGACCACTTCGGCAACCACGTTGTTTATGCGGCATTCGACCTCTACCGGCGTAGTCTGGCCGGCGCTGATGGTAAATTTCTGCGAGCCCTTGTATGTTTTCTCGTCGAACGATGCCGCAACGGCATTGCCGGCCAGAATGTCGACACGGTATTCGCCGGTCGAGAGCCACAGCGTCGAGGGCATCGATTCGACACCTGTATAGGTGCGGATCAGGCCCTTCGAGTTGTAGATATTGATTGTACACGTTGAGGTCAACTCTTCGGTTGTGGCACGTGTGGTGTTGTCGAAGATCACGTTGAGAGCCAGGGCGCCCCGACCCGCTTCGTCGACATACTCCTTGTTGCAGGATACGGCTCCGGCAATGAGGCCGGCCGCCATGAGCATATATGTGAGAATCCTTTTCATAGTCGTAGAGCCGTTGTTAGTTAACCTTCATTGTGATCGGGCATACGGTCTTGTTACCCTCCTTGTCCGTGATGGTCAGGGTGAAGGTGTGCGTGCCGGGGAAGCCCATGAGCGGTACGATTGCACCAGTGAGGATGAAATCCACGGCATCCTTGCCGGCTACCTCGTCACCGTATGGCAATTGGAACATATTGCAAATTAGCTTCTGGTCTTCGGTGGGGTTGATCAGGTCGAGCGGCGATACACCCCCCGATACAATAGAGTTGAATTCCTCGTTGTCCGATGCGATGTCCACCGAGAACTGGTCGATCAGCTTCGGGGCCTCGATCTGGAAGCTCAGTTCCATGCCGGCCGATACCACGATCGGGTCGGTCGGAACCTCTCCACCCTTGTAGACCACCTTCGGAGCATCGGGATTCTCCGGATCGTCTGGCTCGGCAGGCTGTTCGGGGTCGGGACCGATGACGGTTTCTTCGTGGTCTATATTGCCGCCCAGCTCCTCCTCGTCGCACCAGTCCTCGATCTGGATGTCGAACGAAGCATTGCCTTCGTCATTGATGTTGAGAATGAATGTGATTTTGCGCCACTGGCCGGCCTTGACATCCGTGAAGGCCTTGGTCATCGACGAATATGAACCGTTGACCGTTCCGGTAAACTTGACGGTCATGGCATTGCTGGCTTCGGGCGCGGCAAAGTATCCGCACTGCGATTCATCCTTCGAGAAGTCGAGCGAACCGTCGCCGATCGTTACCCGCACGTTGCAGTCGTCACCCATGGCTTCGGCCATCGTCTGGTTGTATGCCACCGAGACCTTGATATTGATCAGCTTGCAGGTGATCGTGCCCAGATTCGTGGTCTGGTTCTCGACGATCTCGAACGACTGCTCGGTCCCGTATACCGGAGCTTCGAATTCGGCGGCTGGAATGTTGGCCTGCGACTGTATCTTGAGGGTGTAGCTGCCGGTCAGGAGCGTAATCGCTTCGGGAAGCTGGCCGTAGATGTAGTCGCTGCCGACCTGCTCGCCGGAAGCGTTGTAGATACGTATGATGTAGTTGAATGTCGAGGGATCGGTAGCCCTGGATACTTCGTCGACCTCTTCCGAGACGCCGACCGACAGTTTCATGAACGAAAGGGTTCCGGTCGAGTTTTTCTTGCCGAACTCCAGCTTGTCGCGGCCGCACGAAGCGCTGCCAAGTGCCACGGCGACGATGCAGAGCGAAGTCAACAGTTTGTTGAATACGGTTTTCATGGTCCTATCTTGATTTTTTATATTTCACAATCCGTTATTCGTTGAGTTCGATGTCGATCGGAATTTCGGCAACGGGCTGGTCGTTGAACGATATGGTTATCGTTGCGCCGCCGATATTGCCGGAGTTGACGTCGAAGAGCACCTTGTACAAAGTCTTTGCCGATATTCCGTTGAAAGTTTTCGAGATGGGGACTTCCGTACCGGTCTGGGTCTTGGCTGTTCCCGTCACGGTGAATGTGGCCGGCGCGATGAATGCGCGACGGCTTTCGCCCTTGACGAAGGGGATTGAATTTCCGGCCGTTGTCGCGAGGGCGAATTCGTAATCGGGGAAGTAGTTTTTGAAGTTGTCGGTACAGTCGATCGTGACCACCGCATTTGCTATCGATGCCGGGATCGATACCTGAGTGAGCTGTTCAGCGACAATGTTGAATGCCTTGCTGCCGGTGAAGCAGGGGGTTTCGAAAGCTTCGGTTGCGGTCGATCCGTATGTTACCTGTGCGGTGTATGAGCCGGCTTCGTACGGAGTACTTTCATCGTATGAAGCGAGGGTGCTCCAAGTTCCGACCTCTCCGCTTGAATTGGAGACTGTGAGCGAGAATTCGTCGCTCGAAGGCAGGGTCAGTCCGAGGCTGGCTCGCGAAATCTCGATGGCCGAGTCCTCGGTTTCGACCCGGACGGCCATCGTGCCGGTGGTGCCTTGCTTGGCTTTTTCGGCAGAACAACCGGCCAAAAGCAGTGCCGTACCCAACAGTACGGTTGTCATTTTGTGGCGTATCATAGTTTCAAAGTTTTGATATTCCTGTTTTTTGTCAACTCCGTTTATTTTCATCGGTCCGCCGTGTTTATTTCACGATCGAGACCTTTATGTTGTCGATGTAGAGCCAATAGTTGCCATTTCCGCCTATGGACGACCCGCGGGATACTCCGACCCGCCAGCTGAGGCGAGTTGTCGATCCGCATCCGTCGACCTCGTAGGATTGTGTATGCGGGGTCGAACCGTACCATGTGCCGTTGTTGCCGGGGCCGTCGCGTGGAATTGTAGTTTCACCGAGTACGACGTTTTCGATCTCGTTGCTGCCGTTCAACAGCCCGGAATTCGTGGTAGTTCCGGCCCAGTATGTCGTTGAGCCGCCGCTGCCGGTACCTTCGTACAGGTCGCTTGCGTAGTCGAACTCGACGTGCAGGCGTACGCTCTTACCCTCCTTGATTACTGTCAGAGGAGCTGTATCGACACGTCCGTTGCGAATATTCTTTATCCACAATCCTATTTCGATATGGCTGCATATGCGGATTCCGGTTCCGGCTGCACCGCCTATACGGGCACCGCTCCATTGAGGCAGACCGTACTGATCGAGCCATACGGCATCGGGATCGGTAGGATCCGAAATGGCGAATTCGGTGCTGTTCTCGAACGAGCCGCTAAGCGACGAGAAGTCTTCGGCAAAGAGGTACGGCACCGTGAGGGCCATCGTATTGGTCTGGGCCTCGATGATCTCGGGCATGGTTATGTTCTGGCTTACGATCGCGCTCTCAGACTCGTAAGTGATACGGACCGTGGCTCCCGACAGGTTCTCGTATCCCGTGATATCCAAATCGTAATATCCTGCCGGAGTCAGTTCCGTCGGCACGTCAATCGTAAACGACCGGGTGGCGCCGAATGTGGCGTCATCGGGCGATGCGATTTCGAATGTTATCTTTTGCGGCTCCTCGCCCAGATGGTTCTCGGCAATGGAGAGTCGCAGAGTGGTAGTCATGTCTTTCGGTTCGCCCAGGATGAGCCGTACGGGAGTGCTTCCGCCCTCGTTCATGGTGCGGGCGGAGTAGGTGGCCGACGCCTGGTATCTGAACGACCGCGCCACGAAGGTTATCTCCCCGGCCTGTTCCATCTGGGCAGGATAGATGATTGCATAGGCATACTGCCGTGCGGCATCTGCCGATTCGTCCAGCCCGTCGGGAATATTGAGGGTAATTGTCCGGGAACCGCTTTCGAGGGTCGGTGCGGCTGCCGGATCGGTGAAGTCGACCCCGACGCGTCCTGCAACATCCTGCGGGAATGTGATCTGAATGCGCTTGATCGGTTCGCCGAGTGTATTCCCGCCCTCGGGAACGAAGATGCGCAGCGCATGCATCTTGTGTTTGAAGGTCATGTCGACCTCTGTGGCGGGGTCGTTAAGGGCACCGCCCGTTTGAGGATATGCCGCCAGGATATCGTAATTCCCGTCGTATGCGCCGGTTTGGGATGCCGGCAGCGTGAAGTATGCGATATTCCCCGAAACGGATTCCGGGACGGGATAGACCGAATAGTATGTATATGAGCCGCTTGCCATAGGAGTTATTTCGGCTGTGAAGCGGGCCGATGAGCCCAGCAGGTAGTATGCCGAGAAGGGGATGGCGGAGAATGCAAAGCCGTTGTCGGCGGAGGCGGCCCAGACGGCAATCCGGTCGTTTTCGGACCAGCGTACCGAGAGTCCGTTTTCGTCGATCTGGGTTCGGGTTGAGCCCTGTCCGGCCGATATGCTGACGGCTACCTTCTCCTGGTTTGGCGAGGCGGTCTGCTCGCGGCTGCAGGAAAAGAGAAGAACTGCCAGCAACAGCAGCAGTGCGGCGATATGTTTTCTCAAGTTCATTCCTTTCGTTTCTGTTTCGTGGAGGTTGTGTTGCGGTTGTATCCGTGCAACCTCTGTGCACTTTTTAATGCGCTGTGCGGCAAAAGTATGCAAATGTCGGCAATCGAGAAAACAAAATCAATGAATCGGCCGATTTTATCGGTGAAATCGACCATGTCATATCTGTAAAAGTGTCGGAAACGGGGCGGTGGAGACCGTTTGATGCCGGAATTCGGAGGTGGAGCGGGCTCGGCGGAGAGACTGTAAGCCACAAACTCTCCGCCCTTCATCCTGAACTTTATATGCCAGGGGAGGGTATGGGCGGAGCGATGTTTTGTCGGGTATGGCCGGTTGGGTTTCCTGTTTTTTGGGGAGGGGGTTACTTGTCGCGTTTTTTACGGTCGGAGTTGTAGAGGAAACGCTTGATCTTGTGAGTCGGGGTCTTCTTGAAATCCTCCTTCTCCTCCTCGACGCTCGAGATGTGCGAAAAACGGCTCACTTTTGAGTTGACATAGGTCATCACCTCCTTCTTTATCTCCTCCATCTTGGCCGACCAGTTGTCTTTCAGGTCATTGTAACGTTTCTCCAGCTCGTCGCGGTTGAAACGTACGCGGGCCACCAGCCGACCTCCCTGCTGCGTGACGAGCGAATCGGTGATCAGGACATGGCGGTTCAGAACGCTCTCGATCTCTTCGGGATATATGTTCTCGCCGCTCGGACCGACAATCATGCTGTTCAGACGGCTCTTGATGTAGAGGTAGCCGTCCGGATCGAGTTTGCCGACATCCTTTGTGTGGAACCAGCCGTCCTCGGTCAATGCTTCGCGTGTGGCTTCGGGGTTCTTGTAGTATCCGATCATTGTGCTTGGGCTTTTGACCACGATTTCGCCCTCACCATCCTGATTGACGCCCTCGAGGCGGACCTGGATGCCCTCGAGAACCGGACCGGTCGACTGCAGGCGCACCTTGCCGGGAATGGCGCCGGCGATGAGCGGGGCTGTTTCGGTGAGTCCGTAGCCTATAGCGTATTTTATACGGGCCTCGATCAGGAACTGTTCGGTCTGCATGTCGAGCCGTGCGCCGCCGATGCCCAGAAACCGTAACCGTCCGCCGAAAAGCCGGTTGAGTTTTTTGCCGGCCATACGGTGCAGAAGCCGTCGGGAAAGGCTCCATCCGGATAGCCGGCGCAGTATCGGCGAGGCGTGGAAACGTGCGGCGACCTGGTTTTTGTATATCTTCTCTATGATGAGCGGCACGATGAGCATTGCCGTTGGGCGGACCTGCTGTAGTGCGGGGATCAATGTTGAGGCGGTAGGCGGACGGTCGAGGTATACGACCCGGGCGCCTTCGCGGAACGGGTAGAGCATGCCGAGCGAACATTCGTATGTATGCGACAGCGGCAATACGGAGAGCATGACGTCGCTCGGGTTGATCGGGAACAGGCTGTAACACATGTCGAGTTGCGCACAGAGATTTCGGTGCGAGAGCATGACGCCTTTTGGTTTGGATGTTGTTCCCGAGGTGTAGATTATTACGGCGAGGTCTTCGGGGGCGGGTGTACCGGTTTGGCCCTGTTCGTGTACGGGTTGGAAGATGACGCCGAGGTTTTTGGTACGGATGACGATATTGAGTGACGAGACGGTCTCTTTTGGGAGTTTCGAGAATAGTTTGTCGGAGACCATCAGTGCCTTTGCTTCGGAATGTTTTATGATCATTTCGAGTTCCGACGACGAGAAATCGGGCAATATGGGTACTATGACCATTCCGGCGGCTACGGTTGCCAGGTAGCAGACGCTCCAGTTGGGCATGTTGCTGCTGAGCAGGGCGACCTTGTCGCCTGGTTTGAGGCCGGCCCCGACGAGCATTGTCTGGATCTTCTCGGCGCGGCGGCCGAATTCGCGGTACGAGACCTGTTCGCCGCCGAACATCTCGGAACAGATGCTGTCGGCCCGATGTTCGACATTGTAGTGAAAGAGCTCGGAAAGAGTCCTAAATGTCATATTGATTCACTGTTTAGTGGCGTTTGAAAGCTACAAATTTATTATTTTTTGTTTAAAATACACTATATTTACCGTGTTTAATGTATAATGCTGAAACGGGAAGAAATATTGTCATCGGCTGCAAAAATCGGCTTTTCGCTGTGTGCAGTAACGCGTTGCAGGCCGCTCGTGGAGAATCGGCGTCGATTTTCCGAATGGCTCGAGGCCGGTTATGATTCCGATTTGGAGTACTTGAGACGTAATTTTGACAAGCGTTTCGACCCGTCGCTGCTGCTCGAAGGGGCCCGTTCGATCGTGGTCTGCGCCGTCAATTACCGCAATGAGGTCAGCGGCGGATACGGGAATGCCGATCGCGGAAAGATTGCCTCGTATGCCTGTGCCGTGGACTATCACGCGATTCTCAAGAACATGCTGTTCGAATTGCTGGGCCGATTGCGGGAGTCTGCGCCCGGACTTGTCGGACGGCCGTTTGTCGATTCGGCGCCCCTGCTGGAGAAGCAGTGGGCCGTTGAGGCGGGGCTGGGATGGATCGGACGCAATTCGCTGCTGGTGACGCCGCAGTACGGTTCATTTGTGGTTCTGGGGGAGTTGGTTTTGTGCGACGAGGCGGATGAATATGATACCCCCTACGTCGGAGACGGCTGCGGCAGTTGCCGACGGTGCATCGAAGCATGTCCGAACGGTACAATCGTGCGGGAGCGGGTGATCGATACCGGACGGTGCATCTCGCGGCTCACGATAGAGCGGGAGCGGTGCGGGGAGTTGCAGGGTGAGGTGCCGGACGGGTTGCAGACCGAGAAAACGGGTGGGCTGCATGGCTGGATCTTCGGTTGCGATGCCTGCCAGAATGTCTGTCCCTACAATTCGGGCAAGCCGTTGTTTTCGCTGCCGGCATTTGCACCTCTGTTTGATCCGCGCGACATGACAGCCGAAGAGTGGCGGGCCATGAACGAAGAGGAGTTCGACCGCCGTTTCGGCCGAACCCCTCTCAAACGCAGCGGTCTGAAGCGTATCGTACGCAATCTTGACCGTTGATTCTTTATAATTAAATTATACACATTCTTGTGCCTCCGGTCATGCCCGCCCGGTCCAGCTTCTCACAGTCCAGCTCCCCTCGGCATGCCTCCACCAGCCCTGCCACCCCGGTACAACTCCCGTCGGTCATGCCACTTCAGTCCAGCTTCTCCCGGTACAACTCCAGTCGGTCATGCTTTTCCTGGATCTGCATCTCCCCCCCCCGGCGGTTGTTGTTACGCACTGCTCTGTTCGTGGCGGCGGAGGTAAGCGGTGCCGCATAATCGCCTGCGGGCCATGCAACGGCGGCCCACACGGGGACTATTGCGGCAGGAGCTTGATCAGGTCCTGCTCCTCGACGCCTATCGAGCGATAGAAACCGTTCATGCTCTCCACCACGTCGCGGCGGCCGTAACGCGCTGCCGTCAGGTAGAGCATCTCGTAGATCTGCAGGTAGTCGTCGAGTACCGGTGTCACCTGATACTGTTTGTCGCCCTCGAAGCGTGCATAGTAGTCGATATTCTCGGTCAGCACGCGGGCGTAGTCGAGCAGTATCGAATCTCCCTTTTCACACCCTTCGGCTTCGTAGTATGCCTCGATGATGGGTATTGTACTGATCTCCGAATAGCGCAGTTGCGAGAACGGCATCCGCATGACTGCCGTATCGAGAACCTCGATAGCCCGCTGCTTGTCACCTTCCTTTACGAGTTGCTTGGCCAGCGCCGCGAACGAATCGCGGGCATGGGCGACATTGAAGTTGTAGGTGATGAAGTAGTCGACATAGACGCGCGGATCGGAAATGTTTCCGTAGCGGAACTTGTTCATCATCAACGGATAGGCATATTCGGTGTCGATACGTCCGATGATGTCGTACCGCGACTTGAGCGGCGTGCGGATCGGCACGAAGCGGTATGCATAGCCGTCGAACTGGAGATATTCGATCAGGCCGAACTTCTGCAGCGAATAGACCTGCGTGAAGTAGAGCGGCCGTTTCCAGTCGAAGTTTGCCAGCAGGTCAAGGAACATCAGTTCGCTCTTTTCGATTACGGTTTTACCCTTGCTGATGTCGATATATATGGTATCGACCATAAGGTCAGCATCTTCGGGTTTGACGATGCCGCAGGCTATTGCATTCTCCTTGTTGACGGGCAGGGCCAGCCTTCGCGAGGGCAGGTAGTCCGAATAGCTTCCGTCGACGAGCTGTATTTTCGAATGAGGGTTCTCGCTGGCAATGAAGTCGATAGCCTCCTTGATGTCGATCGGGGTGTCGAACCGCTCGACGATCGGGATCACCTCGTTTGTGTAGGTGTACTTTTCGCGCGGCAGCGAGAAGGGCACCGGAGCGGCATCGTTCGAGCGCAGGCGCATCTCGTCGATGTACCATTCGCCACCCAGGTAGCTCATGTTCATCACCTTGACGTCGTGGCGCACATTCTCGACCTCCTGGTTGTACCAGAGCGGGAAGGTGTCGTTGTCGCCGAAGTTGAGGATTATCGAGTTTGGCAGCGTCGATTCGAGGTAGTTGTATCCGATGTCGCGGGCCACGTAACGGTGGCTGCGGTCATGGTCGTCCCAGTTCTGTGCGGCCAGGATAGTCGGCACGACGGCGCAGATGAGCGTTGCAACGACCGCCATGACCCTGTTGTCGCGTTTGGAGATGCGTACCAGCAGGTCCCTTACGGCCAGCACACCCATTCCGATCCAGATGCAGAAGGCGTAGAACGATCCGGCATATACATAGTCACGTTCACGCGGCTCGGAGGGGGCCGTATTGAAATATATCACCAGTGCGATACCCATCATGATGAAGAGCCACATGACGATCGAGAAGTTCTTGGGGTCGCGGTTGAGCTGGTATATGAGACCTATCAGGCCGAGTATGAACGGCAGGAAGTAGTAAGTGTTTCTGCCCTTGTTCGAGGCGATGTCCGAGGGCAGGTTGTCCTGCGGGCCGAGGTAGATCTCGTCGATGAACTTGATGCCCGAGAGCCAGTTTCCGTCGGTGAGGGTCGACTTCGAGGCCTGAATGTCGTTCTGACGGCCGACGAAGTTCCACAGGAAGTAGCGCCAGTACATGTAGTTCAACTGGTACGAGAAGAAGAAGTGGAGGTTCTCGCCGAATGTCGGTTCGACAAAACTGCGCTGCTGCCCGTCGGCACCCATATAGACCACCTTGCGGCCGTAGTCCGGCACATCTATCTTGACGGGACGGCCGTTCTCGTCGCGGATTATTTCGCCGTTGTCGTCACGGGCGAAGTCGCTGCGCGTACGGTATGCCGCCCAGGCTTCGTAATCCTCGCTGCTTTTGAGCGGGCTCCACATGCGCGGGAAGAAGTGCTTGTACTGGTCGGGGTAGACATAGCTGTCCAGAACACTCTTCTTTTCGTACTTGCCCTCGTCGTTGACGTAGTAGACGTCCCGGTATTTGTAGTCGATGATCGGGGTGGAGTAGTATGGGCCGTAGATCAGCGGGCGGCTGCCGTACTGGTCACGGTTGAGCACCGACAGCAGTGCGAACGGGTTGTTCGGGTTGTTGCTGTTCATCGGCGGGTTGGCGCAGGCGCGGATGGTCATCGAGGCATAGGAGCTGTATCCGAGCAGGATGACCGTCAGTGCGAGGACTATGGTGTTGAGAACGACCTTGCCGTACTTGTGGGTGAACCAGATTGCTGCGGCGAGGATCGCGAAGAGCAGGAATACGAACAGCGTGATGCCGAAGTTGACGGGCAGGCCGAGGACATTGACGCAGAAGAGGTCGACCCAGGCGCCGGCCGCAACCGTATAGGGAATTATGATTCCGTTGATGGCCAGCAGTATTGCACCGGCGATGCAGGCTGCGATGAATACACCCTTGAGGGTAATGTTGTCGTATTTGCGGAAGTAGTATATGAATACGAGGGCCGGGATTGTCAGCAGGTTGAGGATATGTACGCCGATCGAGAGGCCCATGAGGTATGCGATAAGGATGAGCCAGCGGTTGGCGTGAGGCTGGTCGGCTACATCCTCCCATTTGAGCATTGCCCATACCACCAGCGCGGTGAACATCGACGAGAGGGCGTAGACCTCACCCTCGACGGCCGAGAACCAGAATGTGTCGGTGAAGGTGTATGCCAGGGCGCCGATCACTCCGGCACCGATGACGGTCCAGGCAGCAGAATCGGTGAGCTCTTTCCCGGAGGCGGTGTATATGCGCCGAGCCAGGTGGGTTATTGTCCAGAAGAGGAACAGTATGCAGAATCCGCTGGCGATGGCCGACATTGCGTTGACCATTGCGGGAATGGCCTCGGTCGAGGGTGCGAACATTGTGAAGAACCGGGCCAGCATCATGAAGAGCGGTGCTCCGGGGGGATGTCCTACCTCGAGTTTGTATGACGTGGCGATAAACTCCGAGCAGTCCCAGAGGCTGGCCGTGGGCTCCATCGTGATCAGGTAAACCGCCGAGGCGATGGCGAAGACCACCCATCCGGTCCAGTTGTTGAGCTTCTTGAAATGATTCATATTGTGATTTTAATCGATTCGATCGGCAAATGTACTAAAATAACGCGGAACTTCCATTTTTATTTGCATATCATATAGTATTTTATGGTAAAAAAGATACGTGGCTGCCACAATATGATTTTCGGGCGGGCGGATCGTGGCGGCAGGGGCGTTGACCGGGGTTTGAGTGCCGGACCATGTTTGGCGGGCGTTATCGGGGCGGCTGTTTTGCGGCGTTGCCGCGACCGCATGCGGCGCTGGAACTATACTCGGCGTGTGATTTTTGTGTCCGGAAGGGTTGTGTCCGGAACGGTTGCGGCAGGGGTGTATCGGCAGGCATGTTTTCGGCTCCTTCCTGCGGGGCGATTGTCCCTGCTGTTGTTGTGCGGGCGCGATTTTGTACGGCACCGTCCTCAGCGCCCGATGGTAATGCATTGACCTTCTCCGGCTGCACCGCTCCATCGTCCTCCCCCCCCCTCCTGTAACACAAAAACGCAGATCTCTCGGGGAGTCTGCGTTTTTGTATCGGAGCGTATTCCGATAACAAATTTGGGGTCAATACCGACGGACTATTTCTTTTCGTTCGCGAAGAAATCCTTGACCTGCTCGTTTGCGATGATGCCCTCTTTGAACATGTAGGCACCGGTCTTGTCCGACTTGACCATCTTGATACATTTGGTAAAGTTCTTACCCGTACCAGTCTTTAAGGTTGCGACTACTTTCTTTGCCATGGCTGTTTACTATTTAATTTCGCGGTGAACGGTTACCCTTTTCAGATAGGGGTTGTACTTTTTACGCTCCAGTCTGTCGGGCGTATTCTTCTTGTTCTTGGTGGTGATGTAACGGGACATTCCCGGAACGCCGCTGGCTTTCTGCTCCGTGCATTCGAGTATCACCTGAACTCTGTTGCCTTTTTTTGCCATTGATTGTTCTCCTTAAGATTTAGTAAACTTTTTTAGGCGCCGCAGCCTCTTTCAAGGCAGTAGCCAAACCTTTTTTGTTGATAGTTTTGATTCCGGCTGCCGAAACTTTGATTGTGATCCAGCGGCCCTCCTCTTCCGACCAGAATCGCTTGGTTTTCAGATTGGGACTGAATTTGCGCTTGGTCTTGCGGTTGGAGTGGGAGACGTTGTTGCCTACCATTGCAACCTTGCCAGTGATTTCGCAGATTTTCATCGTTCTATTATTTGTAAATCTATACTTTGCCCCTGCATATTTTGCGTTAGGGGAGTGCAAATATACGTACTTTTTCCGATATACAAACTATCCGGGGCAATATTTTATTGTGCAACGTCGCTCTGATGACACTATTCGCCGCGCTGTTCGATGATGGCGTCGCGGAGCATCGCCACCACGGTCGACGTGGCGCGTTCGATGACCTGTTCGCGGGCCGAACCGAGGATCTTGACCTGCGACCGCACGCCCGAGGGGGTTGCCACGGCCATCCAGACCGTCCCGACCGGTTTGTCGGGGGTGCCGCCCGTGGGGCCTGCGATGCCCGAGGTGGCGACGGCGTAGTCGGCACCGCTGATGCGGCGGGCGCCTTCGGCCATCTGTTCGACGACGGGGCGGCTGACGGCGCCGTACCGTTCGATGTCCGACATGTCGACACCCAGCACGTTGTGTTTGGCCTCGTTGCTGTACGACACCACACCGCACAGGAAGTAGCCCGAGGCGCCGGCCTGCGAGGTGAAGTGTGCGGCAATCGCACCTCCCGTGCAGCTTTCGGCCGTGGCCAGGGTGAGCCCCTTGCGCAGAAGCATCTTGTGGACCGAGGTGTAGATCGACTCGTTCTGGTAGCCGACCACATATTGCGGGATTATCTTTTCGAGCTGCGAGAAGAGGCGGTCGATCTCCTCCCCGACCTTCCGGCCGTCAACCTCGTATGCCGAGAGCCGCAGCCGGACCTGTGACGGCGAGGGCAGGTAGGCCAGCTTGATATATGGCGGCAGGGCGTTTTCCCATGCTTCGATACGTTTCGCGAGCATCGACTCGGCCAGTCCGGTGGTGATCATCGTGCGGTGGACGATCTGTTTGAGGCTGAAGTGTTCGGCCAGGCGCGGCAGAACCTCCTCCTGCATCAGCGCCTCCATCTCGAACGGAACCCCCGGAAGCGATACGACGACCTTCCCGTCGCGTTCGAACCACATTCCCGGGGCCGTACCCTTCATGTTTGGCAGGACGGTGCAGCAGGCCGGAACGAGTGCCTGTCCCTGGTTGAGTTCGTTGAACTCGATACCGCGCTCTTCGAGCATCTTCTTCACGTGGGCGTAGACCTCCTTGTCGCGCACCAGTTCCGAATTGAAATATTCTGCCAGTGTCTTCTTGGTTATGTCGTCTTTGGTGGGGCCGAGGCCGCCAGTGGTGATGACCATGTCGCACTGTGACAACGACGTGTCGAGCGCTTCGATGATCCGGTCGCGGTCGTCGCCGATCGACAGCCGTTCGGTCACCACGACGCCTACCGAGTTGAGTGCCCGCGAAATGTAGGCGGCATTCGTGTCGACGATCTGTCCTATGAGGATCTCGTCGCCGATGGTAATGATTTGGGCTTTCATCGTATGGTTTGAATTTTTTTCGGGTCGGGTTTCGTGTCGGACGGATTGCATCCGGAATGCGTGGCCGACGGCCGGTTATTGCGGTTGTTCCGACGGCTGAGGTTTTGTTTGGGCGGGTTTTGCCAGGTCGGCAAGTATCGATCGGCATATCCGCCGCACGAACAACGGCCCGTTGTAGATCATTCCGGTATATACCTGCACGAGGCTTGCACCGGCATCGAGCATCGCCTTGGCCTCCTCGACGGTCATTATGCCGCCGACGCCTATGATCGGGAAGTTGCCTTTGCAACGCTGGTGTATGCGGCGCACGATCTCGATCGAACGGGCCGTAAGCGGGGCGCCGCTCAGACCGCCGTTTCCGATTGCGGCCAGACGTCTCGGGTCGCACTGCAGGCCTTCGCGCGAGGTTGTTGTATTGGTGGCTACGATTCCGTCGAGCTGGGTTTCGATCATCACGTCGGTCATGTCGTCGACGCTGCGGTCATCCAGGTCGGGCGAGATCTTGAGCAGTATGGGCCGGTACTGGCTCTGGCCACGCCGGAATTCGAAGAGCGGTTCGAGAATCTGTGTCACGCTTCGTTTGTTCTGCAGCGAGGTTACGTTGGCCACGTTCGGGCAGCTTACGTTGACCACGAAGTAGTCGACATACTGGTAGAGGTTGCGGAAGAGCTTCAGATAGTCTGCCGGTGCCTCCTCGATCGGGGTGAGGGTATTCTTGCCGATGTTTGCCCCGACGATGGTTCCGCGTTTGCGGTGCCGGAGGTTTCCGATGGCGTTGTACATTCCCTGGTTGTTGAACCCCATCCGGTTGATTATGGCCATGTCTTCGGGAAGCCGGAATAGTCGCGGACGGGGATTTCCGGGCTGCGGGCGCGGGGTGACGGTGCCGATTTCGACGAATCCGTATCCCATGGCCGAGAGTTCGTTGTAGACTTCGGCATCCTTGTCGAACCCGGCGGCGATGCCTATCGGATTTGGGAACTTCACGCCGAATACCTCCCGTTCGAGAGCCGGGTCGCGCACTGCCATCAGACGTGACATGAGCCATCGGCTTCCGGGGATCATGCCGACAGCACGCAACGCGGCGATCGTGATACGATGGGCGCGTTCGGGCGATAGCATGAACATCAACGGGCGTATGATCTTGCGGTATATCATTGTTTGTTTGATTCTCCGGCGGCAAAGGTACTAAATTTTATTACAGGTTGTCATCGCACCGTCGCAAATACGTTGCCGACGGTCGGCAGCCATCATGCGTGCAGCCTCAGAAATACTCCTGACGGTATCGGTAGTTGTCGCGCAGGGCCTCGAAACGTTCGGGGGAGTTTCGCAGAGGGGCGCTTTCGGCATCGATGTCGCAGTATTTGCCGATGGTGCGTTTCATCTCGTCCCAGCCGATCGGGCGCGGTTGTATGCGTTCGACCGTTTCGGGATAGAACCCCTCGACGGGCAGTCCGAAGTGGCGGGCTACGGCTGCCACGGCCATTGCGGTGGCATTTGCTTTGCCCTGGGCCGAGTAGCCGGCGATGTGGGGGGTCGAAACGAGTGCCGATGCGAGCAGCCGCCGGTCGATGTCGGGTTCATGCTCCCAGACGTCGAGGCATGCACGGCAATGTCCAGCCTCGACAGCTTCGCGCAGAAGCGCGTTGTCGACCACCTCTCCGCGCGAGGAGTTGAGGATCGTGGCGCCGGGTTTGATGATCTCGAAAAATGCCTTGTCGGTGATGTGCCAGGTGGCGTCGTCGCCCTCGCGCTGCAACGGCACATGGAACGTTATGATGTCGCTTTGGGCGGCGAGCGTTTCGAACGGAACGAACCCGGAGGTTGCGCCGTCCGCTTCGTTCCTGCCTTCGGAGAGCAGACGTTCCTTTTCGGCGCGTTGGCGCGGGGGGTCGCAGCAGAGCACGCGGAATCCCCAGCTGCTGGCGTATTCGGCCACCAGCGACCCGATGTGTCCGACGCCGACCACGCCTAATGTCCGTTGTGTGGGCAGCCACCAATCCTGTTCGGAGAGCTTTGCCAGAACCGAAGATACCCATTGCAGCACGCCGCGCGAGTTGCATCCGGCAGCCGTCGCCACTTCGATTCCGTTTCGGCGGCAGTATTCGAGGTCGATATGGTCGAAACCGATGGTCGCCGTGGCGATCATCCGTATGCGGGAGTTTTCGAGCAGGTTTTTGTCGCACCGTGTCCGGGTGCGGATTATCATGGCGTCGCAGTCGCGGATGGTTGAGGCGTCGATCTGCTTGCCGGGGATGTAACGTACCTCGGCGAAGGGTTCGAAAACACCCTTGATGAAGGGGATGCCGCTGTCTATGGTGATTTTCATCGGGAGTGAAAGCGTTTGAAAAAGTGTGTGTTCTGGTGTGTTGGGGCGAGTTTGTCGTTTCCGGCACAAAAGTAGTGAAATTTTTGACAAATTTGAGAGGACCGTATCTGCTTGAGACCGTAAAAAACTTGGCCGGCAAAACCGGCCAAGCCCCAACTTTAATCTATTTGATTATGAAAAAATCCTCTACCCGTGCTCGTTTGCCCGGAAGATTCGATAATCAAACGGTTTGATGGGATGATTTATTGCGCGGCCGGTGCAAAATCCTGAAGAGTCCGGCAGCCGGCCGGTGTGGCATTGACATTTGTGCGGGGCGGTGTTGTAAAATGCCAAAAATTATTACCTTTGCCGATGCAACCGTTATGCAAGCAGAATATTTTTGTTGATTTATGAACATGGAATTCGATCCCAATGGCGTAGGCGTGGACAATGGCAACTATTACGGTTTGCCGTTCACGGTCGATGACGCACGGCTGGTGCTCGTCGAGGTGCCGTGGGATGTAACGGTGTCCTACGGCGAGGGTGCGGCCGACGCTCCGATGTCGGTTCGCCGGGCGTCGACACAGCTCGATCTCTACGACAGCCAGTATCCCGATGTGTGGCGGGCCGGAATAGCGGCGGTGCCGGCGGGCGGCGCGCTGCGTGAAGAGAGCCGCCGCTGGCGCGAGGAGGCCCGTGAGGTGATCGGGGCCCTCGAACGCGGCGAATCGCTCAAGTCGGTTATGCCGGCCGTCGGACGGATCAATGCGGCCTGCGAACACATGAACGGGACGGTTTACGATACGTGCAGCAGATTGCTGGCCGAGGGCAAGATCGTCGGTCTGGTGGGCGGAGACCATTCGACACCATACGGGCTGGTGAAGGCCCTGGCCGGGCTGGAGACGGATTTCGGAATACTCCACTTCGATGCCCATTGCGACCTGCGCGAGGCGTATGAGGGGTTCGAGTATTCGCATGCCTCGATCATGTACAACATCCTGCGCGATGTGCCGCAGGTGAGCCGTATCGTCGAGGTGGGTGTGCGCGACTACTGCGATTCGGAGGCCGCGATGGCCGCTGCGTCGCCGCGGATCGCGATGTTCAACGGCGTGGAGCTGGCCCGACGCAGCTTCGAGGGCGAATCATGGGCATCGCAGTGCGACCGAATCATAGGATCGCTTCCCGGGACGGTCTATGTCAGTTTCGATATCGACGCCCTCGATGTACAATACTGCCCGCATACCGGAACTCCCGTTGCCGGAGGGCTGACCTTCGACCGTGCCGCCTACCTGTTGAAAAGGCTCTGCGACTCGGGAAAGCGAATCATCGGCTTCGACATGGTCGAGGTGGTGCCGTCGCATGACGCCCCGATCGATCAGATGGTCGGCGCGCGGATACTCTACAAACTGTGTCTGATGACGTTGGCGGCGGAGATCCGTAGGGAATGAAACGATTGAAAAATTCAGAGTATGAAAACACCAATGCTTATATCGCGATACAGCTGGATCCGGACACGTTACGTCGTCGGACAACATACACGGTCGTTCCTGCGGGCGCCGTGGGCCGGAGGAGTTGTTCTGCTGGTTTGCGTTGTCATAGCGATGGTTCTGGCCAATCTGCCGGCCACGGCCGATCTGTACCACTCGCTGCTGACGACCGACCTGGCCATTTCGGTCCACAGCCACGACGGTCTGATCAACTGGACCTACCCGCGCGAAATGACTGTCGAGAAGTTCATCAACGACGCCCTGATGGTGATATTCTTCTTCACCGTGGGGCTCGAAATAAAACGTGAAATCGTCTGCGGACAGCTCTCGTCGTGGCGCAAGGCTATACTTCCGGTTCTTGCGGCGGGCGGCGGAATGCTGTTCCCGGCGCTCATCTTCGCATCGATGAACGGAGGTACGGTGGCGGCAAACGGCTGGGGAATTCCCACGGCAACCGACATCGCCTTTGCCATAGGCATCATGTCGCTACTCGGAGACCGGGTCCCGATCTCGCTCAAGGTTTTTCTGACGGCTCTGGCCATTGCCGACGACCTGGGGGCGATAATCGTCATCGCACTCTTTTACGGAGGTGCGATAAACTGGGGGTGCCTGATCGTGGCCTTTGCAATCATGGCGTTGGTGTATGTGATGAACCGTATGGGCGAACGCCGGATGATGTTCTATCTGGTGCCGGCCATTGTCATCTGGAGCCTGTTCTACTATTCGGGCGTACATTCGACCATCTCGGGCGTCGCCATGGCAATGCTGATCCCCATGTCGCCGCGCTACAGCCGTCAATACCTTTACCGACGGCTGAATACTGCCCGTGATGCAATAGAGCGCGTCACGACCGATGACGACGAAGACAACAATGTCGAGGAGATTGCGCTGGTGGGCGATCTGAAACATGTGGCTTCGGGCTCGATCGGCATGAGCGACAAGCTCGAACACATGCTCAACCCGTATGTGACCTTCATCATAATGCCGATCTTTGCGCTGGCAAATGCCGGTGTGCGGGTAGATTCGGTCGAGTATTTCAACCTGTTTCACTCCTCTCCCGAGACGGGTGCCGTCGGAATGGGTATCTTTTTCGGACTTGTGCTCGGAAAACCGATCGGGATATTCCTGCTGAGCTGGATCTCGGTCAAGCTGAAACTGGCCGAAATGCCGGCAGGTGCCGGTTGGAAGATGCTGTTTGCGGTGGCATGCCTGGGCGGTATCGGCTTTACGATGTCGATCTTCGTCGACTCGCTGGCCTACACCGACACCGCCCTGATCGATCGCGGCAAGATTGCTATCCTGATCGCCTCGACTACAGCCGCCATATTGGGCACGATACTGATCGTACTCTTTTCGAAGAGAGACCGGTCGGGAGTCACGCCGCCGCAGCCGGAACAAGACAAATAATGGATTGTCCAAATACAAAGGAATGATTATGAAAAAATTATCGATTCTGCTCATTGCGATACTCGCCGTATCGTTCAGCTCGTGCCGGTCGACCGACAAGCGTATCCTGAAAAACGAAGCCGATTCGTTGGCCTATGTCATCGGCATGAATGTGGGTTACAACCTCAAGTACAATACCGATTCGACCCTCAATGTCGAGGCGTTGTGTGCGGCCATCCGCGACATCTATGCCGACAAGACCCTGATGGACATGGATGAAGCCGGCGCATTCTACCGCCAGTACTACAACGTGGTCAAGCCGCGTCGTGCGCGTGAGGCGTCGCAGCGCTTCCTCGAGGAGACGCTCCGCGATACCCCCTCGGCCAGGAAGACCGACAGCGGATTGATCTATGTGATCGAGGAGCCGGGAGATACGGTACGTGCGCGGCAGCTGTCGGACCGCATCCGGATCAAGTATCGCGGTACGACAAAGGATGGCCGCGAAATCGAATCGTCGGCGGCCGACGGTGAGGTTGCCGAATTTGCTCTCAACGAGGTGATCAAGGGGCTTCGCGAAGGCGTCGGGCTGATCGGCAACGGCGGCCGTATCAAACTGTGGATACCGTCGGAACTGGCTTACGGTTCGACGGGTAACCGAAAGGTCGGTGCCAATGAGGCGTTGTGCTTCGAGGTCGAGCTGGTCGAGGTTATCCCCTCGCCGGAATCAGCTGAAAACTCTCAGGAATAGCCCTGTCGAGGAAAAATGATGCGTATGCGCCGGCGGATGTGAATATTGACGAAAAAAATGCTACATTTGCCGGACGAAACATCAATATTCTTTAAAACATATGAAAAAGACATTAGTTCTCGCTGCGGTTTGTGCAGCAATCTTTGCCTCTTGCTCGCGAGAGAAAACCTCATTGCAGACGGGCGGTTCGGCTGAACTCGATACGCTCTCCTATGCGCTGGGTACCAATATTGCTTATACGATCAAATTCAATATGGGCGATCTGCCGCTGAACTACGACAAGTTCTACAAGGCACTGGACGATGTGGCCCGCTCGAAAAATACGATTACCAACGACGAGGCTATTCAGACTCTGGACGGCTTCTTCGGCAAGCTCAATACCGACAGCATCGGTTTCGCATCGCCCGAACAGTGCGATTCGGTCTCCTATGCATTCGGATTCGTCAACGCGTACGGCCTCAATGAGAATAAGATTCCGGCCCAGCTCAAGTGGCTCAAGGCCGGTATCGAGGATGTTCGCGCCGGACAGGCAAAACTGGACGAGGAACAGACCATCAACTGCATGCGCCACTACTTCCTGGATGTAGTCCCCGCCGAAGCCCTGAAACGTTCGGAAGATTTCCTGGCCCGCATCGAGAAGAAATCGGGCTGGAAGAAGACCGACAGCGGCCTGCTGTACAAGATCGTCAAGGAGGGCAGCGAGACCGAGCGTGCCACGAGTATGATGGACCGTGTAGTGGTACACTACAAGGGCCTGAACATGGATGGCGAGCAGTTTGATTCGTCGTACGACCGCGGTGAACCGGCCGAATTCCGTCTGAACAGCGTAATCCGCGGTTGGGGCGAGGGCATGCAGCTGATCGGCAAGGGTGGCAAGATCAAGATGTGGCTCCATCCGAACCTGGCTTACGGACCCCGTCAGATGAGTCCCGAGATCGGCCCGAACGCAGCTCTCTATTTCGAGGTTGAACTGCTGGACGTGCACCCCGATATAACCAACATGCCGGCTCCCGAAACAACCGAAGAGCCTGCTGAGGCTGCAGAAACGCAGAAGAGCGACTCTACCGCTACCAAGTAGACCGCTGTCCTGAAAGAGTGATATTTATACGTGTCGGCCGGATCGTGGGCGCTTCCGCAATCAAGCGGGGAAGCGGTATGATCCGGCGACTCTGTTCTGACTGACGGCCTCTGTGCCGCATGATGCCGAGAAGGAGACTCTGACCGATACGGTCAGAAGTCAGGGGCAGTGATAGCGTTGACCGGTCCTTGTTGTCCGGATGTGAATGCGGCGGCGGGTCAAGTCAGGCAGTCGGTCGGACCAGAAATGAACCTACAAATTCGATACTATGAAGTCCAATCTGATTCTATACAACACCCTTTCGCGTAAGAAAGAGGAGTTTGTGCCGTACAACCCGCCGTTTGTGGGGATGTACGTCTGCGGTCCCACGGTGTATGGTGATCCGCATCTGGGCCATGCCCGGCCGGCGATCACCTTTGATCTGCTGTTCCGCTACCTGAAGGCATCGGGATACAAGGTGCGCTACGTGCGCAACATTACCGATGTGGGGCACCTCGAGCACGATGCCGACGAGGGCGAGGACAAGATCGCAAAGAAGGCCCGTCTCGAACAGCTCGAACCGATGGAGGTGGCGCAGTATTACACCGAGCGTTATCACGATGCCATGCGGGCGCTGGGAGTTTTGCCGCCTTCGATCGAACCGCACGCTTCGGGACACATCATCGAGCAGATCGAGTATATCAAGCGTATTCTCGACAACGGGTATGCCTACATCAGCAACGGTTCGGTCTATTTCAATGTCGAGGCCTACAACAAGAAATATCATTACGGCCGGTTGTCGGGTCGCAATCTGGAGGATATCGTAACCAATACGCGTACGCTGGACGGTCAGGACGACAAACGCAATTCGTATGATTTCGCGTTGTGGAAGAAGGCCGCTCCGGAACACATCATGCACTGGCCGTCGCCGTGGAGCGAAGGGTTCCCGGGATGGCACATGGAGTGCTCGGCCATGAGTGCCAAGTATCTGGGCGAACGGTTCGATATCCACGGTGGCGGGATGGACCTGATGTTCCCGCACCACGAGTGCGAGATCGCTCAGTCGACGGCCGCCTGCGGACATGATTCGGCCCGCTACTGGATCCACAACAACATGGTTACGATCAACGGCCAGAAGATGGGCAAGTCGCTCGGCAACTTCATTACCCTCGAGCAGCTCTTTACGGGCAACCATCCGCTGCTCGAAAAGGCCTATTCGCCCATGACGATCCGTTTCTTCATCCTTCAGGCCCACTACCGTTCGACGCTCGACTTCTCGAACGAGGCCCTGACTGCGGCCGAAAAGGGACTGGACCGCTTGATGAAGGGGGTTGAGACTCTCGGAAAGCTGAAGGCCTCGGAGCGGTCGACGGTCGATGTGTCGGATCTGGAGAAGCGTTGCCGCGAGGCGATGGACGACGACCTGAACTCACCGATGGTCATTTCGGCACTCTTCGACTGGGTGCGGGTGATCAATCAGGTGGCCGACGGTACGCAGCAGCTCTCGGAAGAGGATCTGAAACGCCTGCGCGAGACGGTTTCGCTGTATGTGTTCGACATCCTTGGGTTGCGTGACGAGAAGTCGGCTTCGGCAGCTGGAAACGACAAGGTTGCCCCGCTGGTCGAACTGTTGCTCGAGATGCGGCAGAAGGCCAAGGCCGAGAAGAACTGGGGTTTTGCCGACCTGATCCGCGACCGGTTGACGGCGCTCGGCATACGTGTCAAGGACCGCAAGGACGGAGTCGACTGGGAGATCGAATAGCGCATAAAATTTGTACGGCTATGGCGGACGGACGTAACGGGAATCCAAAACGCGAGGTCACGAACAACGTGGCGCTGGGTATTGCACTGGGGATAATCTTTTTTGTCACCACCGATTCGGCGGTCGTAGGGGTTTGCGTTGCGTTGTGTTTCTGTGCGGCGGTCGAGTCCGGCAGGCGCAGGAGACGCCGTCGCGAAGAACAGGCCGGGTCGTCAGGCAAAGATCCGATAAAATAGTTATTAAATATTGACAGCAAGATGATTACCGACGAACAGATTAAAGAGATTGTAAGGCGTCTGGATACGCTGAGGAGGTGCCTTTGACATCGATCAGCGTAAAATAGACCTTCAGAACGAGGAGGAAAAGACTCAGGAACCCGATTTTTGGGACAACCCCGACCGTGCACAGGAGCAGTTGCGCAAGGTGGCCGGCATAAAGAGCTGGATCGACGATTACGAGTCGCTGGCCCAGCAGGTCGGCGAGTTGGAGTTGCTGCCGGATTTCGTGCGGGAGGGTGCTGTCGACGAAAAGGAGGCCGATGCGATCTATGCCCGCACGCTCGAGAAGACCGAGGCGCTCGAACTGCGCAACATGCTGCAGGGCGAGGAGGACAAGATGGGCGCCATAGTTGACATCAATGCCGGTGCCGGCGGTACGGAGGCTCTGGACTGGGCATCAATGCTGTTGCGTATGTATACCCGCTGGGGTGAGGCGCACGGCTATTCGGTCCGCATCCAGGACTATCAGGCCGGTGACGAAGTTGGGGTCAAGTCGTGCACCGTCGAGTTCGACGGCCCGTTCGCCTACGGATACCTCAAGAGCGAAACCGGTGTCCACCGCATGGTGCGTCTGTCGCCGTTCAATGCCAACAACAAGCGTCAGACGACGTTTGCATCAGTGTTTGTTTCGCCGGCGGTCGACGACACGATCGAGATCAATATCGACAAGACCCGTATGTCGTGGGATACGTTCCGCAGCAGCGGTGCCGGCGGGCAGAATGTCAACAAGGTGGAGTCGGGCGTACGGTTGCGGTATCTCTATACCGACCCTGATACGGGTGAAGAGGAGGAGATCCTGATCGAGAATACCGAGACGCGGGACCAGCCCAAGAACCGTGAGAATGCGCTTCGGATCCTGCGGTCGAAGCTCTACCAGCGCGAACTGGACCGCCGGATGGCGACGCAGCGGGCCCTGGAGGCGACTAAAAAGAAGATCGAGTGGGGGGCGCAGATACGTTCGTATGTCTTTGACGACCGCCGTGTGAAGGATCACCGGACGGGTTATCAGACGTCGAATGTCGAGGCGGTGATGGATGGCGATATCGATCCGTTCATCAAGGCATATCTGATGGAGTACGGCAGCGAGGCCCGATAAGGCACTCGTGCTGTATTCAGAGGCATCGTAAGATACGATTCGACCGGTAATTCCTGAGGGAATTGCCGGTCGAATCGTGTTTTCAGGCGTGGTACAGTGTGAGTAACTCTGTTCCGGCCGGCGGACCTGTGAATTCTGACATGTTTGCAGAATTTGTTTTTGCGGAGCAATATGCATATCTTTACACGTCCTAAATTCTCAGACCCATGTCAACAGCTCACCCGCATGATCATCACCATGACCATCATCACGGTATGATAACCTCGGCCGATCACCTGAATCGGGCCTTCAAGTGGGGTATTGCCCTCAATATCATCTATACGGTCGTCGAGGCGACGATCGGAATCCTGTCGGGCTCGATGGGACTGATCGCCGATGCCGGACACAATCTGAGCGATGTGGTGTCGCTGGTGCTGGCACTGCTGGCATTCCGGCTCTCGAAGTTGCGCCCAAATTCGCACTATACGTATGGTTACCGCAAGGCGACGATTCTGATCTCGCTGCTCAATGCCGTAATATTGCTGGTTGCGGTCGGGGTCATCGTGGCCGAGAGTATCGGCAAGCTCTTCTCGCCGCACGCGGTCGAAGGCGGTGCAATTGTCTGGACGGCAGGTATCGGGGTTGTGGTGAATGCCCTGACGGCATGGCTCTTCATCGGAGACAAGGATCGAGACCTGAATGTCAAGGGGGCATATCTGCATATGCTGGCCGATGCAATGGTCTCGATCGGAGTGGTGGTCTCGGGTATCGTAATCGGCCTGACCGGCTGGATGCCGCTCGACCCGATTATCGGACTTGTGGTGGCGGTAGTGATTGTCGTGTCGACGTGGCGCCTGCTTGTCGAGTCGCTGCGAATGTCGATGGACGGCGTTCCCGAGGGTATCGACAAGGATGAGATCGAACGGGATATTGCTGCCGTCGAGGGGGTCAGCAATGTCCATCATGTGCATATCTGGGCCCTGAGCACCACCGAAACAGCCTTGACGGCGCATGTTGTGGTGCGGAATGCCGCCGAGGCGGAGAGCGTACGCGAGAAGATCGAATCGATGCTGGCCGAACACGGTATCGGTCACGTTACAATTCAGACCGAATTGCAGCATACGCAGCGTTGCGACTGTTGCGGGACGGACAATACCTGCGCTTGAACAGGTCGGGGGGGGAGAAGTTAGTCAGGAGCGCTGAGTGCGGGCTGAGAAGAGCCGGTCGATGGCGCCGCTGCGGAGCATTTCATCCACAGGCAGATGTATGAGTTGCGGCGTGTCGATCAGTGCGATCGTATCGCAGCAGTTGGTCGCTATATCCAGCTCGTGGGTCGAGAAGAGCACGGTCTTTCCCTCGTCGTGAGCCAGCCGGCGCAGCAATTCACACAATTCGTATCTGTTGGGCATGTCGAGAAAGGCCGTAGGCTCGTCCAGAAGTATGACGGGAGTCTGCTGGGCCAGGGCCCGTGCTATCATCACGCGTTGGCACTCGCCGTCCGAGAGTGTATCCATGCACTTGCCGGCGAACGACTCCATCCCGACCAGTGAGAGCGACCGCTCCACGATCCGGCGGTCGACATCCTGCAAACGTCCTATCCAGTTGGTATAGGGGGCCCGTCCGAGCGCGACAAGGTCCTCGCAGCGCATGTTCGCCACACGGACCTTGTCGGTGGTGACAAAGGCCGTGCGGCGAGCCAGCCGGTCTGAAGGCATGTTGCCGATCGGCTCTCCGCAGATCGAGATCTCGCCGCCGAGGGGCCGTTCCAGTCCGGCCATGGCCCGCAGAAGGGTGCTCTTACCGGTGCCGTTGCGGCCGATGAGTGCCGTCAGCTGCCCCGCCTCGAAGCGTGCGGAGACTCTCTCCAGAAGGATTCGCCGGCCGTAGCCCAGCGTTATGTTTTCGAGCGTTATCATGGTCAGAACATGCTTCGTTTGCGTACGACGACCGTAATTACGATCGGAATGCCCATCAGGGCGGTTATAGTGTTTACGGGGAAGCCGAGTTGCTTCGAAAGGATGTCGCAGAGCAGCATCACAGTCGCCCCGAGGAGCATCGAGGCTGGCATCAGGATGCGGTGGTCGGAGGTTGCGAAGAGCATCCGCGAGACGTGCGGCACGGCCAGCCCGATAAACCCGATCGGTCCGCAGAAGGCCGTCACCGTACCTCCGAGCAGAACCGTTGCGAGGAGTATCGCCCGCCGCGAACGGTTGATGTCGAGCCCCATCGTGCGGGCGTAGTTTTCACCCAACAGCAGCAGGTTGAGCGGCTTGATGGTCATGACCGACAGCAGCAGCCCGATGCAGACGATCGGCAGCATCACGGCGAGCTGCGTTGCGGTGACATCTCCCAACGACCCCATTGTCCAGATGACGAAAGCCTTCAATGCGGCCTCGTTGCTCAGGTACTGGAGTATCTGCACGACGGCGCCTACGGCTGACGAAAACATCATGCCGAGGATCAGGATTACCATGATGTCGCGTATGCGGCGGCTGACGGCGAGGATGAGGAGGAGGATTGCGGCGGAACCGATCCATGCGGCGCCGACCAGCCCGACAGATTGCAGCAGCGAATTTGCGGTGATGCCGAGGACGGGGGCTCCGAGCAGGAAGAGTGCCACGCCGAGGCTGGCTCCCGACGATACGCCGAGCACGTACGGCCCGGCCAACGGGTTGCGGAAGAGGGTCTGCATGGCCAGTCCGCAGGCTGATAGGGCCGCTCCGGCCGTGATGGCCACGACGGTCTTTATGAGCCGGATCTTGAGGATTATGTCTCGGGTTATGGCGTCGCACTCGCCGCCCGTCAGCGCCGCCGCGATGTCGCGCAGGCCGATCCGTACCGACCCCGTGCAGAGGTCGAGAACCATAAGCCCCAGACACAGAATTGTCAGGATGCCGAAAAGCAGTTTGTGCGACGGGCGTTTCATCGTTGGAGTTTTATCGGAGTGTGGCCGGTTATTCTATTTTGCGGTAGTAGTACAGCTCCGTGGAATCGGCAGTTTCGGGGTGCAAGATAGCTATTAAATCGCGAAGTACAATGTCGGGGTTGACGATTGCCGACTCCCAGAAATCGCTGCCGCCGGCCGGTGTCGTACGTCGGTCGGCCGCATAGACACGCCCGTTCCGGAGCGCCCGGGCCTGTGCGAAACGTGGGTTGCGGGCACGCATCTGGTCGAGTGAGGCGTACGAATCGACGTTGATCCAGCAGTCGGCCTGTTCGGCGAGCAGGTATGCCTGCTCAAGGTCGATGGCCTGCGACGAGTTGGAGTTGTTGCCCTCGTAGATATAGCGCCCGCCGGCATCCTCGACCAGCCGCACGGCATAGCTCCGCGACGAGGGCATGTACCACGTGTCGCGGTAGGGGGTGTTGAACATGACGGTCGGGCGGTTGCCGGATATGGCACCGGCAATGGCCGTGCGCTGGCGTTCGTAACGTGCGGCGATCGAGTCGAACCGTTCGATGCCGCGTTCGTGGCAACCGGCTATTTCGGCCATCGCAACCAACCATTCGGCCTTGCCGAGCGGCGACTCTTCGAGGTAGTCGCCTATGTAGAAGTATGGTATGCCCAACTCCTGCAGCTTGCCCGTTACGATCGAGTTGTCGCCCGAGACGCCGTAGAGCAGCACGATGTCCGGAGCGAGTGCCAGGATCCGTTCGAAGTTGGTTTCGGAGTCGTAGCCGACATCGGCTACACGCCCTTCGGAGTATCCCTGCCGGACGCTGTCGTTGAGGATGTAGTCTATCCCTGAAACCCCGACGATGCGGTTGTTGCATCCCAGGGCGTCGAGCATGGCTATGTAGCTGGTCGACATGCAGACGATGCGTCCGGCACTGCCGTGGATGACCTCACCCCCGAAACCTTTGGGTGCCGGTTCGCCGTTACGTGAGATGAAGAGCTGCTTGACCACGTCCGTAGCGCCCTGCCACGGGTTGCGGACCGTAAGCAGTGTGCTCGACATGCCGTGGGCACTGCGGATGTCGAATCCCGTGGCGTAGCGCGGCGCATAGATCACCGAATCGAAGTCCGACAGATTGTGACCGGTACGGCTGCGGCAGCCGGTCGGGAGCAGCAACACCGTGCAGGCCAGAACGGCAAGGAGGGCCGTGAAGCGTCGATATGTTCTGTAAGTTCTCATTTTTTTCAGTTTTATCAGCGAGTGTTGCTGCGTTTGAATTTCGGACGTATCTCGATGAAGAACTCGAAGTTCATGCGCGGCATCGGCCGTGACAGTACCGAGACGTACTCCTCGTTGAAGAGGTTGTTGATCTGCCCCTTGAGCGAGAGTTCGGCCCAGGGAAGCGAGAAACGTTTTTCGAGTGTCAGGTCGTTCATGAAGTATGGCGCCAGCCGGTCGAAACGTGTCAGTGTCTCGTTGCTTGAGGTGGTGTAACGCTGGCTGTAGTAGTACCACTTGTAGGTCAGTGCCCATGTGCGCCATGTGAGGCGTCCGGTGACGCCGGCCGAGTAGCGCGGTATGTAGGGCATCTGTTTGCCGATGGCCTGGTCGCCCCAGCTGGTCGGGTCACCGTTGTTGATCGACGGCGTCCAGGCCCAGTTGCCGTCCAGTTCCAGCAGCCAGCCGTCGGCAAGACGTACCGTCCCTCCGGCCTTGACCTCGACACCGTAGGCATGCACATTCTTGACGTTGCGGGCCTCCCAGAACCCCTTGAACGACGGAAGCCAGATGATCCAGTTGTCGATGTAGGAGTCGAAGGCCGTAGCCTCGCCCTTCAGTGTCCACCGCCCGTCGCGGCCCGTGCTGAACGATACGCCGCCGTCGTAGGTGAAACCGTGTTCGGGCTTGAGGTCGGGGTTGCCGCCCGGCAGGAAGAACTGGTCGTTGAGGGTCGGGTAGCGGTAGTTCCGCGAGATGGAGCCCTTGAGAACCACGTTGCCGCGCTCGGAGAGAACCCAGTCGGCGAAGAAGGCCGGTATGAGCGGTGTGAAGTCGGTGCCGTACATGTCCTCGCGCAGCGATACGGCAAATCCCAGCCTCTTGACGGGCCGCCACTTGACCGACGCGAACGAGGTCAGCTCGACACGTGCCTTGTCGTATCCCACCACGGCACGGTTACCCTCCTGGCTTATGATGCTCTTGTCGGCGCTCTCGACCATGTGCTGGTAGGCGGCAACGTTGAGCGTGAAACTCCACTTGTCGTGCAGATAGTATTCGGCGTCGGCCTGCCCGTAGAAGGTGTCGAGCCGGCTGCGCGAACGGATCATCTGCTGCCACGAACCGTTACCCAGGTTGCGCGAGTAGTCGTAGGCCATGAACGTATGGGTATATCCGGCCTTGACACTCAGCTTGAACTGCTCGCGCAGGTGGTCCCACGACAGTATGCTGCGCAGGGTGCGTTCGCGCTGGGTATTTTCGTACTCCGAGGCGTCGCGGTAGTCGACGTCGAGCATCGGCACGCCGCGGTCGGAGCGGATGATCCATGCCGCCAGCCCGAGACGGTCGCCGCGGCCGGTGTTGTAGTAGACCTCCTGCAGCAGGTGCAGGTCGTGGAAATCGCCGCACTTGTTGCGCTCGACCGGATAGTCGAACGATATCAGGTTGCGGTCGTCATCGTAGACCATGTTGACCTTTTTCTTGTAGTTGGTGTATTTGTAGTCGTTGGGCGATGATGAGTAGACGGCCCGAGTCGAAACCTGCCAGCGGTCGCTGCCGTAGGTCAGCCGCAGAAATTCGTCGAAGGTTGAGAACGACCCTATGCCCTGTATGTATTGCAGTCCGAACCCGTTTGTCTGCAGGGGTTTGGTTGCCAGAGTTACGGCGCCGCCCAGGCCTCCGCCCGTAACGTTGACCGACGAGGTGCCGTGCAGAAGCGAGGCGTCGTCGATGAAGTAGGCCGGGATCATCGAGAAGTCGACCATGCCCAGCATCGGCGAGTTGATTTTCATTCCGTTCCACGTCACCTGCGTATGCGAGGCGGAAGTGCCGCGGAACGAGGCTGTCGAGAGCGTCGCACGGCCGTAGCTCTTGATGAAGATGGTCGATTTCTGGGTGAGCAGGTCGGCCATCGACATGGCTATGTTTTCGTGCAGCTGAGTGGTGTCGAAACGGGTCTGCTGGATGCCGATATCCCTCATCGGACGGTCCGTGGCCCGCCCGCCGACCTCGACCGAACGGATATCCAACGACCATGCCGGCCGCTCGTCCTGCTTCTCAGCTGCTGTCTCGGGCTGTTGCAGCGTTGAGGCCGAGTATGCCGGCCGGAGCGGCAGGACCATAACTGCTGCCAGCCAGAGCGTGAGTGCCGGATATGTGATCGAACGGAGGGGTTTCATGGCCATGCTGTGACGTTGTTTATTGGGCGATATGGAGGTCCTTGAATGACAGCACTTCGGTCGAGATTTCACCGATCCAGCCGCCGGTGGCGTTGACCGCGCACTGCACCTTTACGAAATCAATATATTGCAGGCCGACGCTGCGCCCCGAGGCATTGCGGGCATTGGCTATCCGGAAACCGTTGGATTCCCCCTCGCCGTCGGCTCCGCTGCTGAGCACATCGCTGCCGTAGTTGTCGGCATAGCCCCAGTCGTAGGGTTGGGCGATATATTCGTTGGTGATCGGGTGGCGTTCGACGCGCGGAGCCAGCCGTGTGCCGCGCAGGGTGTAGCTCTCCGCGCTGATCCACGACGGATAGTAATACTCCTGCGGATGGAACGTCCCGAGATATTCGATCCGGCCGCTGCCGCCGCGGTTGTCCGTCCATTGGACATCCATGCCCGCACCTGCCGGCCGGTAATAGGTGACGGCATAGTCGTAGTATGTATCCTCGTTGTCGGCTTCGCTGCCCGCGAGTTCGTACCACTCGTCATCGGGCAGGCCGTTGCCGTTGGTGTCCTGCATGACCCATACCGTGCCGGGTTCGGAACTGCTGTCGAAGGCGTTGCCGTAGATTGCAAAATCATATTCGTCCTCGCCCGCCGTGGCCGATACGCTGTGGTCGAACCCGACGACGATATATCCGCCGAAACCTCCCAGCGAGACGTAGTTGGCTCCCGAAGGCTCGTTCGAACGCATCCGTGCGGTTGCATACTCGATGGCCTGGTCATGGGTGAGTGTCGTGCCGTCGAATCCTGATTTGGTGTCGTTGATGAACTGTCCGGGCGCCGGAACATATTCGTAGACCTTGTCCCAATACTCCGAACTCGACCCGTCGGCCGGACGTCGGCGGTCGGCTTCAGACTCTTCTACACAGATAACCTTGACCGTGGCTGCGGCGCCTGTCGTGCCGCGGGTTATGTTGCGCGTCATGGCGGTCGGGGCCTGTTCCGAATCGCTTACCATGACCGTTATCCGGTATTCGCCGGCCGCGGCGGGGGTGAAGATGTAGTATGGGTCGCTGCAACCGGCCGGTACATCGTCCACAAACCACTCGAATTGCGGCGAAGTGAAGCCTTCGGCTATTGGCTTGAGGCAGATGCTGCCGCCGTTGAACACATACCTGTCTGTCGATTCGGCAAAGAATGACCCTGCGGGGAACGAGAGTGTGTAGGGCAGCCGGTCGACCACCTCGACCTCGAACGAGATGTTGTCGCTGCCGTCGCAGTTCGAGGCGATGAACCCGATCGTATGGCTGCCGCATTCACTGGCACGGAAGGTGTATGACGCCTCCTGCGAGACGACATTCCCGTCGAGAGTCCAGCTGCACCGGAAATCGGCCTCATCGCTGTTCTGTATGTCGGGTGTAAAGGTGTAGTCGGTATTTACGAGCAGCGTCAGCCCGCCCTCCGGAATGGCCAGCGAGATGACCGGCGGCACCAGCGCCCCGACGTCAACCCGTATCTCCTCGGAGTCGCTGCCGCTCGCGGTAGTTACGCGGAAGGTGATGTAGAACGATCCGGCCTCGGGCCATACGGCCGTGTATGTCGGCTGGTCGCTGACCGTGCGGCCGTCGATGCTCCACTGGTATGTCGCGCCCTCGTTGTAGCGGACCGTCGGCGCTATGGTGAGCGACGAACCCGCCTTGACCGTATAGATGCCGCTTTGGCTGTCCAGTTCTATGACCGGAGCCGGCTGCGTGGTGATATCGTTGTCGCGGTTGCACGAGCCGAGCAGTAGCGTTGCGGCAAGCAGGGTGAGCAGAATCTGTTTCATATTTTGTATGTTGTTTATTTCCAGCAAAATGCCCCGGGTGTGATCCCGACGCGGAAGTTGTCGAGCAGCGCTCCGTCGCTCGAATATCGGTAGACGATTCCCGACTGCACGTAGTCGATGGCGTCGGCAACATATACGTCCGAATTGACCGGATTGACCGTCAGACCGTAATATATCGTGCCGTTGTCTTCGATGAATGGGCGCACGGGGAGGCGGTCATCCGTAACGGGCATGCGCCATATACCGCGGTTGATGAAGTAGAGCGTGTCGCGCGTGCCGTTGAGCTGCAGCTCAGACGGATGGTCGCCCAACGGGAATGTGAACTCCTTCTCGATCTGCCGCGTACGGGCATCGATGCGGCAGAGGACCGGTTCGGAGTAGCCGTACGGGCTACCCTCATACCCGCCGTCGGTGATTACCCAGAGCTTGTCGTGGCAGTCCAGCGCAATCGAAGCGGGTTGTATGCCGACCTTGATCGAGTCGCAGACCCGGTCGGTCTCGGAGTCGATGACCAGGATACGGTCGTTGTACGACCAGCAGTTCGTAAAGACATATTGCCCGTACTGCACCATCTGCTCGGTCGACTCGCTTCCCGCCGGCAGCGGGGTGGGGATGTAACCCGTGATCTCGCAGGTCTGCGGGTTGACGATGCAGATCCGGTTGTCCCAGAGTTGTGTCACGTAGGCCTTCGTGTCGCTCAGGAAGTGGATGTAGCGCGGCGAGGTGAAACCGGTGATCTGACCGATGACCTTGAACGTGTTGATGTCGATGGCGAAGATCACCCCGGAGTTGTTCACCACGATCCAGCCGATGCCGTCGCGGATGGTCATCGACTGCGCCACGTCGCCGAGCGAGATGCCGTTTGCACGGGTGAATACCGCATTTTCGACCTGTCGGGTTTTGGTGTCGTAGTATGATAGCGAGGCGTTTCCGTACATGAAGTTGCCTTCGTTGACTATGAAGAGCCCCTCTGCAAAGGAAGTCTGACCGGTGTCGAAGTCCTCCTCTTCCATCGGGCCGTAGTCCATGCAGGCCCCCGCTCCGGTCAGAGACCAGAGTGTCAGCAACAACAATCGAAAATACCACCTCTTCATTCGGTTCGGTCAGATATTTTACGGATTATTTGCAAGACACAATCGCCTTTACGAACCCTGCCGGATGGGCGACTGAACACTTGACTCATAATCCCGTGAGTATATTGTCGGGGAGCGACATCGGCCGGCAGCCGTCGAGAGACGATATTTGGCCGTTAGGTCGGTCCGACAGTGTCGTACACGGCAGGTCTTCTGACTCGTTCCCGATTCTACGCCTTCCCAACGCCCGGGGCGTCAGTGGCTAAAGAGTGTAGAACCATTCGGTGGCCTCAGCGGGCCGGAACTCACAGCAGCGGGTACTGTTGCAGAATCGCACTGCATTCCCTTTTGGCGGCGGGGATCGGCCGATCCCTCATCGCACCGGTACGCCGCAAAGGTACTAAATTTTTTTGATTGGCGCGGAACGGGCGTAATAAAAATGTGTAAAGCTGCCATGTCGGGACATTTTGTTTTGGGATAGGCAGTTAGGCGTTTGCAGCAGGAAAGCGGCAAGGCTCCGGAAGCCGGAATATGTTATGAAGCGGGTTTGAGAGCAGGTGGGGATGGGGTGTGCGGTTAGGAACCGAATGCAGCAACGCCCCGATGTAGGCATGTTGGTGCTGCCGTCCGTCGGGGCGTTTTGGGTGAGGTAAGCAGGCGGCTGGGATTCGCAGGCGGCCGCGGTCTGAATATTCCGCAGGCTGGCCGGTCTGCACATGGGGAAGGTCGGCAGGGGAGGCCGGCTGCTAAGCAGGAATCGTCGCCGGATGGTGACTCCGCATTGGAATGACGGCCAATACGTAGAATGGCCCCGGCTCAGCGGGTGCGGCCCTGTGCGGCGACTTCGGCCATGGCCTTGCGGATCTGCTCGTCGTCACCGAGGAAGTAGTCGCGGACCGGATTCAGCCCCTCGTCGAACTCGAAGACATAGGGTACGGCCGTCGGAAGATTCAGGCAGGCAATATCCTCGTCCGAGATCCCCTTCAGATGTTTGATGATGCCGCGCAGGCTGTTTCCGTGCGCCACGACAAGTATCTGCCCGGCCTGCCGCAGCGACGGCATGATTTCGCACAGCCAGTAGGGCAGTGTACGTGCAATGGTCTGGCGGAGCGATTCTGTCAGCGGCAGTTCCGATTCCGGTACGTCGGCATAACGAGGATCGAAGCGCGGATTGGCCGGATCGTCGGCCGACAGCGGGGCCGGGGCCGTATCATAGCTCCGTCGCCACAGCATTACCTGTTGCTCGCCGTATTTGGCGGCCGTTTCGCGTTTGTCGAGCCCCTGGAGGGCCCCGTAGTGTTTTTCGTTCAGACGCCAGCTCTTGCGCACCTCGATCCATTCGAGATTCATCTCCTGGAGCACGCAGTTGAGCGAATGTATGGCGCGGCACAGATAGGAGGTGTAACACAATCGGAAATCAAAGCCGTTGTCAAACATCAGCCGACCGGCTTTCCGGGCTTCGTCGATGCCCGTGCCGGTGAGGTCGACGTCGGTCCAGCCCGTAAAACGGTTTTCGAGATTCCACAGGCTCTGCCCGTGGCGTAACAATACGATTCTTTTCATCGAGTGCAGGTCTTTGTGTGTTGTTTTGTGTATGAGAAGGGTGATGCTGTTGTGCGCATGCACCGCTTCCGGCATAGAAGCAAAGACCGTACCTCGGGCGAAAAAAGTTTGGCGGATGGAATTCCGATGGCCGCGCTGAATTGTGCGGGGATTTCGGTGCCGGCGGCCGGATGGAGTGTTAAAAAGCGAGCCGCCGCATATCGGTTCGGGATATGCGGCGGCTGTAGTTTTCAGAGCGTATGGGCGGCTGGCCCGTCAGGCTCTCGGCTATTGGCTTATTTCGACCAGCTGCTCACGGTAGGCGGCCAGAATGCGCGACTTCGAGATGAACCCGAGATAGTGGTTCTGCTTGTCGACCACGGGAAGCATCCAGGTCTTGTTGTCCTCGTACTTGTCCAGTACGCTCTGAATCTGCTCGGTGGGCAGTATCTTGTCGGGCGGCTGGATCATGTAGTGGCGGATCGGGGTCGAATACTTCTCGCGATGGAACATGTCCTCGCGAAGGTCGTCCAGTTGCACCACCCCAAGCAGGTGGTCATCGTCGTCTACGACCGGAAAGATGTTGCGGTGAGCCTTCGAGATGATCTTAACCAGGTCGCCCAGCGTGAACGACTCGTCGATGCGCAGGAAGTCGGTCTCCATCAGCTTGTCGATGCTCAGGAAGACCAGTACCGACTCATCCTTGTTGTGAGTGAGCAGCTCGCCGCGTTCGCGCAGGTGCTTCGTATAGATCGAGTCGGGGTTGAGGTAGTAGTCCACCGCAAAGGAGATCGAAGCGACGATCATCAGCGGGATGAACAGCCCGTAACCGTTCGAAAGTTCGGCAATTAGGAATATCGAGGTGAGCGGCGCATTCATGACGCCGGACATCACGCCGGCCATTCCGACCAGCGTGAACGAGACGATCGACAGCTCCATGTTGATTCCGAGAGTCCGGAATATGAGGTTGAACAACAGAGCCGTTATGGCGCCGAGGAAAGCCCCGACGAAAAGTGACGGAGCGAATGTTCCGCCGACACCGCCGGCCGAGATGGTTGTGGACATGGCAACCACCTTGAAGAGCATCGTGATGACCAGATATACGATTACGACCCACTCGATTCCGCTGAAGCGGAAGAAGAGCGAGTTGTCGAACAGAGCTCGTGGCTGCCCCTGCATCAAGGCTGTTAAGGCTTCGTAGCCTTCGCCGTAAAGCGGCGGGAAGATGAAGATCAGTACGCCGAGGATGATGCCGCCGATGATCCATCGTTTGTACTGCGAGCCGATACGGCCGAAGAGGCGGCCGACGGCCGAATTCACGCTGGTGAAGTAGTACGACATCAGGGCGCACAGCACTCCCAGAACGATATACATCGGTATGTGAGCGAGTTCGAAACGGTCGGCTTCGGTCAGCGTTACCGAGATTATGGGGTCGAATCCCCGCAGCGACAGTGCCAGGGTTGTTGCGACGATTGTCGAGATCAGCACCGGAATCACCGAGCCGATGGTCAGGTCGAGCATCAGGATCTCCAGTACGAAGACCACGCCGGTGATCGGGGCCTTGAATATGGCTGCAATGGCCGCACCGGCACCGCAGCAGAGCAACAGCGTTATGCGTTTGTAGTTCAGGCGGGCCAGTTTGCCGATATTCGAGCCTATTGCGGCGCCGGTCAGCACGATCGGTGCCTCGGGACCGACCGATCCGCCGAAGCCGATCGTCGTGGCGCCGCCGACCATCGAGGTCCAGCAGTTGTGTCCCCGGATGCGCGAATTGGTCCGCGACATGGCGTACAGGACGCGTGTAACGCCTTCGGATATGTTGTCCTTGACGATGTATTTGACGAACAGCGTGGCGATGATGATACCGATCGCGGGATAGATCAGGTAGAGAAAATGAGCCCTCTCGACCGGAAACCAGTTGACCAGTCCCGCACGGATCCAATAGAGCAGCAACTCGAACAGATAGGTCCCGATACCTGCGCAGAGACCGACGATGGCCGCCAGCAGAATCATCATCTGCCGGTCGGACATGCGTTTGGTTACCCACAGGAAGTAACGGTAGATCCTTTCGTGACGTTGCCGCGCCATCAGCCTTGCCTGTTAGAGTTTGTAGATGCCCATGATGCGGCGCACCTCGGCCAGTGTGGCATCGGCGCTTTCGCGGGCCTTGGCCGCCCCTTCAGCCGCAACACGGCTCAGGTAGTTGTCATCGGCCTTGATCTGCTTGATGCGCTCGCGGATGGGGGTTACCGTGCGGATGATATCCTCGGCCAGCTGCTTCTTGAGGTCGCCGTAGCGGATCGAGCAGTCGGCATAGCGCTCCTTGAAGAATTCGAGCGTCGAGGGTTCCGATACCGACTCCATGATCGTGAAGATGTTCTGGATAGGCTCCGATACCGGCGAATTGGGTTCGGTCGGTCCCGAATCGGTAACGGCCTTCATCACCTTCTTGCGGATGACGTCATCCTCATCCGAAAGGTAGATGCAGTTGCCTTCGCTCTTGCCCATCTTTCCCGTACCGTTGAGCCCCGGAATCTTGACCAGATCCTGTCCGAAGTTGTAGGGCTGGCTCTCGGGGAAGAAATCGACCCCGTAGATAGAATTGAAGCGGCGGGCATAGAGCCGTGTGAGTTCGAGGTGCTGCTCCTGGTCCTTGCCGACCGGAACGCGGGTGGCGCGGTGAAGCAGTATGTCGGCAGCCATCAGTACCGGATAGCAGAGCAGGCCGGCATTGACGTTGTTGGGGTTCTTGCGCACCTTGTCCTTGAACGAGGCGGTGCGTTCGAGCTCACCTACGTAGGCGTGCATGCTGAGCAGCTGTGCCAGTTCGGTCACCTGCGGCACGTCACTCTGTACATATATTGTGGCAACCTCGGGATCGAGACCTGCCGCAAGGTATTCGGCCATGATGTCGCGCACGTTGATGTGAAGCATCTTGGGATCGGGATGGGTCGTGAGTGCGTGATAGTCGGCTATGAAGAAAAAGCAACGGTCGGTATGCTGCATTCTGGTGAAGTTGCGCAACGCTCCGAAATAGTTGCCCAAATGAAGCTGTCCCGTAGGACGTATTCCGCTTAAGACGGTTTCCATTCTCTGTTCTTGCAATGCGATCCGGCGTTTGTGTTTGGTTCGATTACGTTCGGCGACAGGCTGCAGCAATCCGAATCCCGCCGGATCTTGCGTTACGGCACATTATTCGTGCCGGATTCGTCGCATGCAATCTGTCTGCTGTTCGGGTTTTGGCGGGCGATGCGCGGCGATTCTCATCCGCCGGCAAACGCAACTAAACTTCACCCCCCCCCGCTGACGATATTGGCGCTTTTGGCGCGCAATGTCATCAATTTTGGGGCAAATGTACATTAATTCTTCGAAAAAGACTACTTTTGCGGAAATATTCAATCAGAACCGATGAAAACATACCTGCGCCTGTTGGGGTTCGCAAAGCCTATTGAAAAGTATGCCATCCCGTATTTCATCTTTTCGGTGCTCTATGCTGTATTCAATACCTTCAACTTCGTGATGATTATCCCGATCGTCAGCGCGCTGTTCGACGTCTCGGGCGTAAACCAGATTGCTGCCGTGGTACATCTGCCGCAGTTCTCGTTCTCGATGGACTACTTCTATGCCGTAGTGGGACATATCCTCTATCTGATCCGGGGTGTGGATTTCGGACCGGTGGACGTGCTGGTCGTCCTGGCCGTGATAATCAGCATCTCGGCCTTCATCAGCAACCTGATGCGATACCTGGCCCAGTGGACAATGGAGAAGATGCGTACGCGGACCCTGCAGAGAATCCGTAACCGCCTGTTCGACAACGTAATGACGCTGAACGTCGGCTTCTTCAGCAACGAACGAAAGGGCGACATAATATCGAAAATAACATCGGATGTTACGGTGGTGCAGTTCTGTATCACCAATACGCTCCAGGTGGCATTCCGCGATCCGCTGCTGATCATCGGATACATGTTCGGAATGTTGCAGATATCGTGGGAGCTGACCGTATTCTCGGCCGTCTACCTGCCGATCGTGGCGATGATCATCGGTACAATCGTCAAGCGCCTGCGCCGTCCGGCACAGCAAGGTCAGGAGAGCATGGGCGAGATGGTCAGCATACTCGACGAGTCGCTCACCGGAATCAAGGTGGTCAAGAGCTACAACGCCACCGAATTCATGTGCGAGAAGTTCAAAAGCGTCAATTCACGCTTCTCCGAGATCATGCTGTCGATGGCCCGCCGCCAGCAGATGGCCTCGCCCATGAGCGAATTCCTCGGAATCCTTGCCGCAGCCGGCCTGCTCATCTGCGGCGGCGTGCTGGTGATGCGCGGCAGCCTGACCGGCGCCGGATTCATCGCATATCTGGCCATCTTCTCGCAGATTACTCGTCCGGTGCGCTCGTTCATGGATGCCTTTGCCAACATCAATCAGGGTATCGCTGCCGGTGACCGCGTCTTCAGCCTGCTCGATACCAAAAGCTCCCTGACGGAGAAGCCCGATGCCGTCGATCTGACCGACTTCCACGATTCGATCGAGTTTCGAAACGTTCACTTCGCCTACGACCCCGAACGCGAGGTGATCAACGGCGTCAGCTTCAAGATCCGCAAGGGCGAGACCATTGCGCTTGTAGGCCCGTCGGGCGGCGGCAAATCGACCATCGCCGACCTCATACCGCGGTTCTACGATGTCACGGAGGGTGAGATTCTGATCGACGGCCGCAACATCAAGGACTATACGCTCGACAGCCTGAATGCCAACATAGGCGTTGTGACGCAGGAGACCATCCTGTTCAACGATACGATAGCCGACAACCTCAGCCTCGGACGCCTGGACGCTACGGAGGAGGAGATCGAGCAGGCGGCGAAGATTGCCAATGCCCATGAGTTCATCATGGAGACCTCCGATGGCTATCAGACCAATATCGGTGACCGCGGAATGAAACTTTCGGGCGGACAGCGGCAGCGTCTGAGCATTGCGCGGGCGGTATTGAAGAACCCGCCGATACTGATCCTCGACGAGGCTACCTCGGCCCTCGACACCGAAAGCGAAAAGTTGGTGCAGGATGCCCTGAATTCGTTGTTGACGGGCCGCACATCGATCATCATCGCACACCGGCTGAGTACGATTCACGATGCCGACCGTATCATGGTGGTCGACCACGGCCGCATTGTCGAGCAGGGTACGCACAGCGAGTTGCTGGCTCTGAACGGGATATATGCCAAGCTGACGGCCATGCAGCAACTGTCATGATGCCCTTCGGACGAAACTTTTTTTGATTTTTTTGAATTTTATCGCAAAAAAATTTGCAGATATAAAAAATAGCCTTACCTTTGCATCCGCAATTGAGGGTTGTGAGACACTCTCGGGTGGTGAAGGTGACGAACGATTCTTGATTGCATAACGAGGAAGCTTAGCTCAGCTGGTTCAGAGCGTCTGCCTTACAAGCAGAGGGTCGGGGGTTCGAATCCCTCAGCTTCCACCAGAAACCGAGCGGTTGTGAATCTCACAACCGCTTTTTTTGTATCTGCTTATGCGGAGGACAACTTCCGCGGTATCCGCGATATATACGTCGCCGCGGACAGGTCTGCAGACTTGAAGCCCGTGCTGTCATTGCCGGCCGCATAAAAAACAGGCGGACCCCCTCTGCAAAAAGGGATTCCGCCCGATTTCGGACCGCTGACATCTAATTTCCGGCGGCCGCTATCTCAAGGTAATCTTCAGAGTAACGTCATAATTGCTGTCGAGACCGTAATGTACGATCAGGTCAACCGTGCGGCCGGCACCTGAATAGTGCCAGTGGGCCTCCTCTTTCCGGAGTTGGGAGATTTCGTGCTCGGCGAGTTCGATCCCGGCAGCCCGCAATTCTTTGGCCAGTAAATCCGCAAATTTCGTGCTCATGTGCCGGATCAGTAACAGCGGAGCGGCTTCAGGACAATCCTTTCCGTGAATGAAATCGAAGCGATAGGCATACGAGAGCAACCGGCCGTCGGTTTCCGAAAATTGTGCCGAAGCTGTCGGAACGCGCTGGTCGTAAACCATGTCGTAACCCGTGTCGGATGAGAGCTCGATGCGTGTACGGTTCAGGAGTTCGGCCAACCAGCCGAAGTTGTCGGATAGTTGCCGGATGGCATCATCGGCCGTGATATCCTGCTCCAGAACCCCGAAGGGATGGTCAACCATCGACCATGCCGAAAGTATGCCAGATGCTTGGGCTGCGCTTTGATTTGTCGGAGTGGTATGTGGGGGAGTGCTGCTTGTTCCGGAAGCGGTGGAGGGTTGTTCGGCCGTTGCCTCGGCATCATGCCGCTGTTGTGTCTGCTCGCGGAGCTGTCGGGCCTGCTCCTCTTTTGCGGCACGTGCCTGGGCCAGCCTCTTGAAGTGCCGCAGGAAACCTCCCCCTTCCGAGTTCTCCCCATTGCTCTCAGTTGAGGAACTTGTGTCCGTGGAGGTTCCTATTGCGCTGTCGCGCAATTGCGGATTGTTGCCGTTCACCTCATCTCCGATGCTGATGCGTACTTGCGACAGCTTTTTGTCGGAATCGAGTATAAACTCCAGTATGAAAAGCTTCGATGAGGTGTCGTCGCCGACGTAATATTGCTCATTCGCGTATGAGAATAAAGAAGCGTCGCTGCTGGATAGGAATTTGAATCCGAGTGCTTCGAGTTTCCGGCGTCGGTTCGGGTCGCTGTAAATATTCGCGTCGATGCCGTAGCGTGTCTTCCAGACCTCCGGAATGCTCCCGATGGAGTATGTGATGTAGTTTACCAGGTTTTGCGGTCCGTATGCGTGGAAGGAAACCTGTTTGTCTTGGGTGCCGACGGCCAAGAGATATGTCTGGCCTTTGTTCGCGCGCATATCGGTGTAGGCTACATCGCCCAACTGCGACAATGATGATATCGGCGTCCGGCCAATAATGACAGTATATGTGTTGCGGGTGCCCGAAAGGGTGTATTTCAGGAAATCGCTGTACTTGTCGTCAATGTAGCGGATGCCGTTGCCGGATACCGGACTGCCTGACAGTACTATTGTGCTGCCGCTGCGTCCGGAAGCTGAAAGTTCCTGCCTGACAGCGGTTTCGGGCCAGTAAATGATCATGCGGGTCTCTACTACTGTTTCGTCGGCGCCGTTAATATAGGTGCGTTTCGTCCAGTTGTCGTGGTCGTCGAAGGCGAGGTACTCGTAGTCGAAGTACGACACTGAAAAGAAATCCTCAATCTCCTGTATTACCAATCCGCGTTGGTCGTATTTGTACTCGGAGCTGCCGCCTGGAAAATATTTGCGGATCAGGCGTCCCTGATTGTCGTATTCGAACCGGTAATAACCTTCGGAACCGTTATATCTGTATTCCGTAATGCGGCCGTTGCTGTCGTGTCGGATGTCGGTTGGCTCACCGTAGGAGGTTGCAGCCAGTTCGCCTGTGGCCAGGAAAGAGTGGGTGGTGCTGAATGTCTTGAATGGTTTTTCGGTCTTGACGGTGATCGTTTTTACATTCCCCCTGGCTTCGAACGCTTCGGCATCATGGTACTGCGCCCGGGCCGCGAACGTCAGACCGGCAAGTACCACAGTTGCAATATACAGAATGCTCTTCATGGCTGGATGAAATTAAGTGTAATGCAAATATAGCGAATCTGTCAAACTAAATGTCTCTGAAGAGACGAAATATTCGACCTTATGCGACATTTTGTTGCTCCCGAAGTGCTGTTTTACGGGCTGTATGGTCTTCCGGTCTGTTTTCCGGGCTGGTTGAGGTGCGGCATGAGCGGGGCAGACGGGTGCGGAACAGACGCATGATGGATCGTGCGGCATCGCTCGAATGTGCTGATTTATTGTGCCGACGATGAGATTTTATATGATGAATAACTTGGCGGTTCGGATAATATTGATTATTTTTGACGTCAAAATATCTGCTTTTTCGCCTTGAAAATTGTGAGATATCGGATGTTTTGCCAAAACGGAGACTTAAATATCTGGGGATCAGTGTGTACACGCGGTCTTCAGGAGTTAGAGAATTGTCTCTTGCTGTAATGTGAAGGCGGCGCGGAGAGTGTGGAGGCAAGATTGCGGAGGCTGCGAGTTCATGCGGCCCGGGCGGCCGGTTCACGGGAAAAAGATCAAAAAACGACCGTGGCGCACAGCCTTTCGTGAAGCCAGGCCTTTCGTGAAGCCAGGCCTTCGTGGAGTACAGCCCTGCAAGTGGAGCACGGTTCTGTAAATCGTATTCGGAATGGAAACGCAACACAATGTGTGGTTTGTGATGAGATCGCTCTTCAATACCGAGCTGAAAACCAAACGGAAACTCGACGAGGCCGGTATTCGGAACTTCATTCCGATGGATTGCCGTGTGCAGGTCCTGCGGGGGTGCAAACGCAAAACATATGTCCCTGTCGTGCGCAACCTGATGTTCGTCTACTCCGATGAAACCACTTTGGCCCCTTTCCTGGCGGCCGACAGCAAGTTTCAGTACACATACCGGCGCGGCGGCCGAAGAAATGAACCGATGGTGGTGCCGGACGAACAGATGGAAGAGTTCATGAATGCTCTCGAAAAGGCTGAACATCCACTGTTCTTCACGGCCGACGAACTCGATGTAACGCGTGGTACCCGCATACGTGTCATAGGCGGTCCGCTCGACGGAACCAAGGGGATATTCATGAAGGTGCAGGGCGCCCGTTCGAAACGGCTGGTGGTGATGATTCCCGAGACGATGGCTGTGGCTGTAAGCGTGGATCCCGACCTGATCGAGGTGCTCGAAAAGGAGTGACGGGAAGGAGTGACGGAACGATGATCCGGTTCTTGGGCCGGAGAATGCCGTGGTGAAACGTGGGGGGGAGGAGAAAATAGAGCAAAAAAGGAGTTTGGGCGGCTGCCTGTTGAGCCGATGTCGCCCGATGTGCCGCCCGCGCAGGAGGCGGCAGACGAATCGAATGATATTAAACCGGATAACACCTTAAGAATCAATAATCAATAACAACATAAAGAACCTATGAACGGATTTAAAAAGATCTTTTATCCATTGTTGCTTCTGCTGTTGTCGGCAAGCATCGCCCCGGCGTATGCCCAGATGACCGATGACCAGGTCGTGGAATATGTCAAGTCGGGTCTGAGCGCCGGTAAGGGCGAAGCGCAGATCGGACAGGAACTGTTGGCACGCGGCGTCACGCAGAGTCAGATGGAGCGTCTGAAAACCAAGTATGAAGAGAGTCAGGGCAGCGAAGCGTCGCCGGTAGACCAGAGCGTGGCCGGACAGCAGACGGAACGTTTGCGAAATGCCGCCGACGAAATGGGCGCCGGCAGTCTCGATGCCGTGAATGCCGTGGTGAACGACCCTACCAGAAGCGATTCGAGCGGCCGTAACATCTTTGGCCATAATGTCTTTACGGGAAGGGCACTGACCTTCGAACCGAATGAGAACCTGGCTACCCCGGCAAATTACAAACTCGGCCCTGGAGACGAGGTGATAATCAATATCTGGGGTGCCAATGAGGATAATCTGAGGCAGACTATATCGCCCGAAGGAAACATCATGGTTTCGCAGATCGGCCCGGTGTACCTCAACGGACTGACTATCCAGGAGGCAAACGACAAACTCCGTGGCATATTCGCCAGAAAATATGCCGGCGTACTGGGTGAGGACCCGGTTTCGGAGGTGCGCGTGACGCTCGGGCAGAACCGTACGATTCAGGTCAATGTAATGGGTGAGGTGGCGACACCCGGTACCTACCGGCTGTCGTCGTTCTCGTCGGTGTTCCATGCCCTGTACAAGGCCGGCGGCGTGACGAATATCGGATCGCTGAGAAATATCCGCGTCATGCGGGGCGGGAAAACTCTGGTGACGATTGACCTCTACAAGTACCTGTTCGATGGCCGTCTGTCGGATGATGTGCGTCTCGAGGAGGGCGATGTGATCCTTGTACCCACATATGGACTTCTGGTCGGAGTCGAGGGTAACGTGAAGCGCCCGATGTACTACGAAATGAAGAAGGGTGAAACCCTTGCAAAACTGTTCGAGTATGCCGGCGGCTTTACCGGAAATGCATATACGGACGAAGTGCGGCTGATTCGTGAAACGGGCCGCGAACGTCAACTGTTCAATATCCCGAGTTCTCAGTTTGCTTCATACAAGCTCGAGGACGGGGATGCCGTTACGGTAGGTGCTACGCTGGACCGTTTTGCCAACCGCATCGAGGTGCGCGGAGCGGTCTATCGCCCCGGAATGTATGAACTCGGAGAGGGAACGAGTACGGTGCGCGAACTCATCGAACGGGCCGACGGATTGATGGATGATGCCTTCCTGTCGCGTGTGCAGCTGTTCCGCGAAACGCAGGATCTGTCGCTCGAGGTGCTGCCGATCGACCTGAAGGGCGTCATGGAGGGCAGATTGCCGGATGTGGCCCTTAGAAAAAATGATGTGCTGGTCATCCCGAGCATCCATGAACTCCAGGAGCGTGGCGCATTCACCGTAAACGGTCAGGTCGCCCGTCCGGGAGTCTATCCGTATGCCGAGAATACAACCCTCGAGGATCTTATAATTCAGGCCGGCGGTCTGCTCGAAGGTGCTTCGACCGTAAAGGTCGATGTATCCCGCCGTCTGAAGGATCCCAAAAGTACGATCCCTTCGAATGAAATCGGCAAGGTATATACGTTCTCACTCAAGGATGGTTTTGTCATCGATGGCGATCCCGGATTTATACTGGAACCGTTCGATGTTGTCGAGGTGCGCCGCAGCCCCGGATACCAGCCGCAACGGCAGGTCTCGATACTCGGTGAGGTCGCTTTCCCGGGCGGATATACCCTGATACGCAAAAATGAACGCCTCTCGGACCTCATTGAACGCGCCGGAGGCATAACCAACGATGCCTATGTCCGCGGAGGACGGTTGATCCGCCGGATGACCGACGAGGAGCGTGCCGTGCGTGATGCCGTATTGCGCACTGTGACACAAAATCAGGAGTCCGATTCTGTGGCGGTCGGCAAATTGAACCTGAGCGATTTTTACAGCGTCGGAATAGAACTCGACAAGGCGCTTGCAAACCCCGGATCGGATTATGACGTGGTGTTGCGTGAGGGCGATCGCCTCGTTGTGCCGGAGCATGTAAGTACGGTGCGTATACAAGGCGAAGTCATGTATCCGAATACTGTTGTATACATCGAGGGACAACCTCTTAAGTACTATATTTCGCAGGCCGGCGGATACGGACAACGGGCAAAACGCAACCGGGCATATGTGGTTTACATGAACGGTACCGTCGCCCGTGTGAAGTCTAATGTTATAATCGAACCGGGTTGCGAGATCATCGTTCCGAGCAAGCGGGCCCGCGAAAAATTGAGCATCGGCGAAATAATGGGGCTTACGACATCGGCAGCCTCTGTTGGTACGATGGCTGCTACGATTGCCAATCTGTTTAAGTAGTGGAAAATATGGAAGAAAAGATAGAACAGACAGACAAGGAACAGGAGATAGATCTTCTGGATCTTGTGCGGAAACTGTGGAACGGTCGCAAATTGATCCTCAAGTGGTGCGTCGTGGGTATTGTCGTGGGGTTGATCATCGGATTCAGTATCCCGAAAGAGTACACGACTGTCGTCAAACTCTCTCCGGAGCTGCAGGGATCGAAAGGCGCCAGCGGCGGATTCAGTGCCTTGGCCTCGATGGTGAACATCAATCTCAACAACGCCAATTCGGGTGATGCGGTATATCCGGAACTCTATCCCGATATAGTCTCCTCGATCCCGTTCACGACCGACCTGTTCGATGTCCAGATTGTGGACAGCAGGAAGCAGGATTCGACAACCGTCTATGATTATGTCCTCAACCGTACCAGGGTACCGTGGTGGAGTTCGGTGCTGAGTTTCCCGGGGAAGGCGATAGGTTGGACCATATCGCTGTTTAAAAAGGATGAAGGACCGGTCAGCGAGGACTCCCTCAATACGTTCCACCTGACTAAAGACGAAATGGATGCAGTGAAAGCACTGAATGGCCGGGTAATGTGTTCTGTAGACAGCAAATCATCGGTAGTCACCCTTTCAGTTACGATGCAGGATCCGGTAATTTCAGCATTACTGACGGATACGGTGATGAACAATCTGCAGCAGTATATAACTGATTATCGGACCAATAAGGCTCGGAATGATTTGGAATATACCCAGATGCTGTTCGATGAGGCGCGTTCGAACTATTATAAGGCGCAGCAGGCCTATGCGCGCTATATGGATCAGAACCAGAATATCGTATTGCGCTCGGTGCGGACGGAGCAGGAGAGGTTGCAGAATGAGATGAACCTTTCGTTCAGTCTGTATAATCAGATGGCCCAACAGCTTCAGCTTGCCAAGGCCAAAGTGCAGGAGAGTACTCCTGTTTATGCAGTCATCCAACCGGCTACGGTCCCGATCAAGGCGTCAAAACCTTCGAAAATAGCTATCCTGGTAGGCTGTATTTTTATTACGATTGTATGTGCAGGTATTTGGCTGCTGTTTGGACAACAATGGATGCAATTGTTTACAAATAAGGAAGGATAATATAATATAGATGTCCTATATGAAATAGCTTTTCGGGTAATTTATAAAAATTGAGTCTATCTTGATGGTAACTAAAATAGATATTTTAAAGTCTAATATTATACTTGGGGCCTCTCAAGTAATACAGATGTTAACTACTATTGTTAGGGCCAAATTGATAGCGATATTTTTAGGTAGTACTGGAATAGCGTTTAATGCCATATTTCAATCATTATTATTAATGATTTACAATGTTGCCTCATGTGGTCTGATGCAAAGTGGAGTGAGAGAAATCTCTCAAGCATCTGCTGTTGGGTCTGATTCGAATAGTTTGTCTGAGAAATATTCAGTTTTTCACAAGCTTATTGTGAGTGTTGCTTTGTTAGGCTCTATTGTTTGTATTATATTGGCATACCCTATTAGTCTAGCTTCATTTGGAAATTCTGATTATGTATTTAGTTTTGTATTGTTAGGTATAGGTGTATTTTTTTATATACTTACTCATGGAGAAATGACCGTGTTGCAAGGGACTCGCAGTTTACGCCGATTAGCAATTTCATCTATTATTGGGTCGGTCTTGTCTGTAATTGTAGGTATTCCCTGTTATTACTATTTCGGTGTAAATGGCATTGTTATTTCAATTATTGTGGGGTATATAGTTTTTTGGCTTACATATAGATACCATAGACAGAAAATTCCCAATTTGAAGAGAGTAGTATCGATCTCATTAAAAGATGCATTTCGCATTGGCAAACCAATGTTATCATTAGGACTTGTTTTAATGGTCGGAACTACGATGATTTCAGGGTTCAGTTATTTGACCAATATCTCTATACGTGCTATAGGCACATTAAACGATTTGGGTCTTTATCAAGGTGTATCAGCTATAGCGACTCAAAGTATAGTTATTGTAGTGGCAGTTTTGGCATCCGACTTTTTCCCCAGACTATCCGTCATAGTTGATGATACAGCAGAACACAATAATTTAATTAATCAGCAATTAAATGTTGTATTGTCTGTAATATCGGCGATAGTAGTGATAATCATATGTCTGCCCAAGTTGATTATAAGCGTATTGTTAACAGATGAATTTTTACAAACAGTCGGGCTGTTGCAACTTTTGGCGATGGCGCTTGTATTTAGAGGTGTGTGGATCACAATGTCGTATGTTATTTTAGCACATGGAGATCGTAAAAGATATTTTATATATGACGCTTTTTTAGGTAATGGGTTTAATTACCTGATTAATATTCTCGCATATATGTTTGGCGGACTATTTTTTCTTGGAGTCTCAAGTATTCTTGGTTCGATCATTATCAGCATGATTTTGATGTATGTTGTTAAACGACATTATATGTTCAGGATGGATAAATCAACGAAAAAAATAATGATCATATATTTGACCTTGATAGCGTTAACCTTTTGTTTGTATCAAATAGATATAGTTTATAGTATAGTTCCCGCTATAATAACGATAGGCTATTCGTGTTACAATGTATTCTCTGGTGTAAATGTTATTAGAATAATTAAAAATAAAATATAATGATTTATACTAATGATAAACCTATTGCCATACTTTTGGCTGTATATAATGGGGAAAAGTATCTTCGTGAACAGGTGGATTCTATATTACGTCAGACTAATCATGACTGGACTTTGTATATCAGGGATGATGGCTCAAAAGATAATACAATTAATATAATTAAGGAGTATGTAGATAAATATCCTAACATTATTCAGGTACAGGATAATGATGGGAATTTAGGTTGCCGAGGCAACTTTTTCCGTTTATTGGAGGTTGTCGAGTCGAAATATTATATGTTCTCAGATGCAGATGATGTATGGTTTGAGAACAAAGTTCAAATTTCGTATGATGCTATTAGGGAGATAGACAAAGGTGAAAATCTTCCGATAATTGTCCATACGACGTATAGTGTTACGGATCAAGATCTGAATGTCAAAATAGAGAATTATTGGGAAGCCACTCATTTTGTGCCAGAGAAGTTTTACTCTTATAATCTCATTGCGTTGGCTAATCCTGTGGGAGGAGCAGAAATGACATTCAATCATTATCTTAAAACATTGCTTTTTCCTCTGGCGGATAATACGTTACTGCATGATCGTTGGATCCCGATGGTTGCTGCGAAACATGGGGGAATTTTTAAAGCGATTCATGAACCGGTACTGTATTATAGAATGCATGCAAATAATTTATATGGTGTTCAAGAGGCAAAAAACGCCGGGCAAGGTTGTATAGATAAAATAAAAAGGATATATAGAACCAATAAACTGGTGGCGGACAAACTGGTTCAAGCAGGTTGGGGCTCATATGCTAAGTATATTGTATACAAATTAGTGTATATGTGTAAAAGAAGATTTTAAACCTTCTGTTGTTCTGTCAAGTTGTCATAATTAAGTCGTGTATATGAAGCCCTCTCTTTGTAATGTTAGCACGTGTGCATATTGCAATGCTTGTACATCTGTGTGTAAGCACCATGCTATCAGTTTTGTTTATGATATATATGGATACGCTTCTCCGGTTATTGATTGGAGCAAATGTGTAGAATGTGGTTTGTGTGAGAAAGTATGCCCGGTTAAAAATGCTCCTTATGGAATGTCGTTGCCTGTAGCTACATATGCATTATATAGTAAGAATAAAAAAACTGTAGCCCAAAGTAGCTCTGGAGGTGTTTTCCTTGAACTTGCGCAACATACTATCGATCAAGGTGGGTGTGTGTTTGGTGTGATAAGTCACAATGGCCGATTTGAATTTGCTTGTGCTAATACATATTCTGAACTTGAACCGATGTGTGGATCAAAGTATGTTCAAGCAGAAATGGGTGAGATATTGATAGTGGCACAACAGGAGTTACGCAAGGGGCGTAAAGTGTTATTTACAGGGACACCATGTCAAATAGCAGCGTTGCGGAATTTCTTACGGCGGGACTACAATAATTTGTTGACCACTTTGGAGGTTATCTGTCATGGGGTGCCTCCCAAGAAGGTGTTTGACAGATGTATGAATATGATTGGGATTGACCATCAATCATATGAGCAAGTTGCATATCGGGACAAACGTATATGGAACTTCATTACTCGTATAAAAGAGTCAGGAGCTCGTGGATGGAGGACTATATTTTGGCAGAATGACATATATATGAAGTTGTTCATGCGGACACTGACTTATAAACCTGTCTGCTATACGTGTCCTTTTGCCAAATTGCCGCGAATTGCAGATATAACGATGGGAGATTTTTGGGGAATAAAGTCGTCGCCGACGTTCAAGAAAAATCAGTTTGGTACATCGGTATTGCTGATCAACTCGGAGGCAGGGCAAAAATTATGGGAATATGTCAGTACGAGATTTGTTTACGAAGAACGGCCTTTAGACGAGGCGACACGGATCAATCATAATATCCTGCATCCTACTCCCTGTCCATCGAATCGTGATGCTGTACTTGCAGATCTCTTTGTGCTTAATAAACGCAACTTTGTTCATAAGTATGGATTGCAGATTACATTACGCAATATCGTTGGATATCTATTGCGCTTGATAAAAAAGATTTATGCTCCGAGGTAAAGTATACTTAGTTACACGTCGAGCCGGTTATAATTTCGGTTCTTCGTTGCAAGCATATGCGTTACAACAGATATTCCTGCACAAAGGTTGTAATTGTGAGATTCTGGATGTAAAAGAGATGCGATTCCGTGGTCGAATGCGTATTGCAATGCTTAATTTTATTGGTCTTATTGCATCGATAGTTCCTATTCTTAAGCATATTATTGGAAGTCGGCGATATAATCGAATCGTGCAATCGTATAAACAACGTCAGAAGTTTGACGAGTTTAATAATAAAACATTGATAGTTAGTAAGAGATTGCATGACAATAGAGCTCTGCAACGATATATTGGAGCCGGGAATCTTATAGTATGTGGAAGCGATCAGATTTGGAACCCCCTTTCGTTTAATCCAATTATGGCGTTATCATTTGCGAATTCAGATAAAAATCGGCTGGCCGCTTATGCCCCAAGTTTTGGGGTACAAGAGATTCTGACTCGTAGGGATGAGATAGCATATTATATTAATCGGATCGAATATTTGTCGATCCGAGAAGAAACAGGGGCTTTGTTATTGAAGGAATTGATAGGACGGGATGTCCCAGTGCTTCTTGATCCGACTTTGGTAGTGAACCGGGATGTTTGGAATAATATAGAGAAACCTATAAAATTACGAGATCAGGAATATATATTATGTTATTTTCTCCAGACTGATATAATTCCTCATGACTATATATTAGATTTAGCCAATCAGAGTCATACAACCATAATAAATGTACAGACAAATTATAGCGCTTGTATAATTAATGGAGCGGACAATAGGTCTGATATAGGTCCTGGCGAGTTTCTATATTTATTGAGACATGCACGTTATGTCATAACTAATTCGTTCCATTGTTGTATTTTCTCACATATTTATAATAAGGACTTTAGAGTCTTTAGTAGGTTCGCATCTACAGATAAAGCTAATCAGAATTCGCGTATTGAGATGCTGCTTGGAATATTTGGGGAACAGGACCGATGGATTAATCGTAGTCCCCAAATAAATAACAAAGAATATGTTTCAGAAGAAAATATGCGTCATAGAAGTTTAAGGTTTATTGAGGAAATCATAAGTTAAGCATGAGATAAGTTATTTACACATGGCTCCAAAAATACATGTGGATATCAGAGAATATTCCGTGTCTTCTCGTTGATGAAAGCTATGTACGAGAGCTATCATAACATGAATTGGACAAGGGAGTCTATTGGTGTATGCCGCTAGCGAGCATTTGACAAATTATGAAATGGCATCAGTAATACTCAATGAGACTTTTTGTATCGGGCTTGTAGCAGATTTTAGTGTTTCTTGAGATAATAAGGGTTGGGGTTTGATTATATTGGTGAAGTTATGGGCCATCCAGGAAGCTAAACTGATAATTTTTTATCTATCGTACTATGTTGTATCGGAGTCATCTATATGCGCCTATGATATTAATAATGCTAATATTTGCCTTATTGTATTCATCTAATTATAGTTTGAATAAAAGATAGGTTATTATGCTCAGATGGTTTTTCCCGTTTTTGTCTTTTTTGTTGTATATAGTTGCCCCAAAAGATTATTCATTGGGATATAATATCACGCTTCTTGTGGTGTTTGTTTTGAATTTTATTTTGTTGGCCGGAAAACATGGATATAAACTGTTCAGTTATACTACGTTATTTTTTATGACGTTTTTTTTTATGGATTTTGTTTATCCTATATTTATTTATCCTTATGATCCGACATTTATTCTACAATTCCGGTATTCATTCTCTGTAGATTATATTAATAAAGGAACAGCCCTATGTGGTTTGGCTTTTTCAATGTTTGTAGGAGGATATGTTTCTAAAGTTAAGCCATTAAAGAGTTCTATATATGAGCTTCAATTAAAACGATATCAGGCATTCACAATTGTCTCATATCTGGTATTATTATATAACTTATATATTATTATTCCACAGTTGGGGACCAAATATGGAGAGGCTGCGGTGCCATTCCAATCAGGTTCTTTGTTTGTGATGTTGGAATGCACGCTTGCTATGGTAATTTGTTATACTCGACGAGACGTACTTAAAAATAGTTTACATAATTTCATACATATATTGAGGCCACATTTAATTGCTAGCGGCACATTCTGTATGGCTAGTTTAATGCTTGGAAGTCGGGAATATGTATTGGTTTTAACTTTACTATATATTTTTCTTTTTACGAAATATGTTCGGCCGTTGTCTTTTATGAAACTTTGCTTAGGTGTAGTAATAGGAATGATAGGGCTGTATTATATTTCTCAAGTGCGTAATTATACAGGCAATCAACGAGCTATGAGCGATGGCGTGGTAGGGGAAATTTTTGAATATAAGTCTTGGCAGAGCAATAGCGTGAGCAGTATATGGAATTTGGCTTCAGATTTAATTATTAATAACCGGAATGTTTATGTTGGGATGCAGTATGTAGATGATCCAGACCATGGGTATACATTGGGTGTAAACTATATTCCTAATTTATTATCTCCTGTTCCGTTTTTACCATCGGCGTTTTCAACTGTCTTTTTAGGGAAGCCGCCAGTTGAATGTACTTCCCAACAGATACTTACAAACTATACACGAGATGATCTCGGCCATAGCGATCTGGACTATGAACTTGGAACTAATTGTGTGGTGGATGTTTATATGGGGTGGGGCCTTATTGGCGTAATGCTGTTATTTTTAATGTTGGGGAGAGTGATACGACGTCTTGAAATCTCTGATAATAATTTGCCGATATTATGTATTTATGTGATTTTATTAACAACGGTAATATTTTTTTGCCGTAGTTCGTTTTTTGGTCCTGTCAGAAATGTAGTTTGGTCATATCTAATGTGTATAATAATGTTACGTAGGTATCGTATGCCTGAATATTAAATAGCCTAATATGAATATTATAGTATGTGCGTCTGCGTTACGGAGCAGTGGGGCACTCACAATATATAAACAATTCATAAATCACTTATCTCACAATATCAGGGATAATAAATTTTATATATTCATTTCCGAGGGGATGCCGCAGATCCCGATTAATGGTGTACAATATATTGTCAGTAAAAATTATACTGGATTAAGAAGAGTCATGTTCGATGCATGGGGTTGTAAGCATTATTTGAGCAAACACAATATTAAGGCGGATTATATTATTTGCTTACAGAATACATCTATTAATGCCCCCAAGCATTGTCAGACAATTATATATTATCATCAGTCACTCCCATTTTATCCTCATAAATGGAATCCGTTAAAAAGAAGCGAGCGAAATCTATTTGTATATAAATATTTTTACCCAATTTTTGTAAGAGCCTTTTTAAGGCCGCGGACTGTTGTAGTTGTGCAAACACAAGTAATTAAAGATGCGTTTGCTGCATATTTCAAGCATCCTGTTGAAAACATTCGAGTACTATTCCCAGATCTGACAGACATTGGTGTCAAGAATGTTGAGAAGAGCAAGCTGGATGCAGATTATCTGCATTTAGTCTATCCTGCAACGGCAATGTCTTATAAAAACCATAAGATACTTTGTGAGGCTTTGGGGCAACTACGAATAAGCAATCCTAAAAAGGCTCAGCGAATACGTTTACATTTTACGATTACGGAAGACTGTTGTCCAGACTATCTTTTACGAACGATTGCGCAGAATAATGTCAGAGACAATATATTATTTGATGGGCCAATGCCTTTTATGCAACTCTTGGGTCTATATAAAGCTGCCGATGCGTTGGTTTTTCCCAGCACTATAGAAACGCTTGGGTTGCCGTTAATAGAAGCTGCTTCTTTCGGCTTACCAATAATTGCAGCAGATCTTGCTTATGCTCGTGAGGTGTTACATGGGTATGACGGTGTCGTGTTTATTGCCCCGTATGATGCTGCCAAATGGATGAATGCCATCTGTTTACTTGAACGGCAACAACGATATGTCCCTTTACAATTCTGTAAAGAAGGGTCTTGGAATGATTTTTTTCAATTAATTAATTAATAGATATTATGTCAGTATTTAAAGACAAAGTCCTGTTAATTACAGGAGGAACCGGTAGTTTTGGAAATGCCGTACTGCGTCGCTTTTTGGATAGCGATATTAAGGAAATTCGTATCTTTTCGCGTGATGAGAAGAAACAGGATGATATGCGTCATGCCTTGCAGAACCCCAAAGTAAAGTTCTATATAGGCAATGTGCGCGATAAGGCATCAGTTGATGTTGCAATGCGCGGTGTAGATTATGTGTTTTCAGCGGCAGCATTGAAGCAGGTTCCATCATGTGAATTTTTCCCTATGGAGGCCACTCGTACCAATGTGCTTGGCACAGGTAATGTGTTGGAGTCTGCAATTGAACATGGCGTTAAGAATGTTGTTGTTCTCTCAACAGATAAAGCTGCATACCCTATTAATGCGATGGGTATAAGTAAGGCCCTCATGGAGAAAGTTGCTATTGCTAAGGGTCGTGAACTGGGGGAGGATGCCACTACGACAATATGTTGTACTCGTTATGGTAATGTTATGGCAAGTCGTGGTAGTGTTATTCCGTTGTGGGTGGAACAGATGATGGAAGGTAAACCTATAACGATTACAGATCCCAACATGACTCGCTTTATGATGACATTGGATGATGCCGTTGATTTGGTAATATATGCCTTCCAACATGGGCACAATGGAGACTTATTTGTCCAAAAGGCTCCGGCTGCGACATTGGCAACGTTGGCTGAAGCATTAAAACAGATTTATTCTAAGATTGATCCTAAATATGGCAAAGCTGAAGTTAAGATCATTGGAACCCGACATGGAGAGAAGTTATATGAAACATTAGTTACCAGAGAAGAAATGGCTAAGGCCATTGATTGTGGTAATTATTATCGTATTCCGTGTGATACGAGAGACCTTAATTATGACAAGTATTTTACAGAAGGAAATGAGGCGTTGTCACAGATAGAGGATTATCATTCGCATAATACTCGGCGTTTGGATGTGGAAGGAATGAAGGAGCAGTTAATGCGGTTACGATTTATACAGGAAGATCTTGGGCTATTGCCGCGAGCTAAAGCAAGAGATATTCGTAGTGAATAACTGCTGTGGTATGAAAAAATTAACATTAATGACAATTGTTGGTACGCGTCCGGAAATCATTAAGATGTCTGCCATCATTAAAAAGTGTGATAAATATTTTAATCACATTCTGGTTCATACGGGGCAAAATTATGACTATACCCTTAATGAGGTGTTCTTTAAGGATCTCGGATTGAGAGAGCCTGACTATTATCTTGGAGTTGTCGGAGAGAATATCGGACAAACTATGGGTAATGTTATAGCAAAATCCTATGATCTGATGGCTAAGGTTCGCCCGGATGCTGTTATTGTTCTTGGTGATACTAATTCCTGTTTGTCGATTATATCAGCAAAACGGCTCAAGATTCCGATTTTTCATATGGAAGCAGGGAATCGTTGTAAGGATGAGAATCTCCCTGAAGAGGTAATTCGTCGTATAGTAGATGTTACGAGCGATGTCAATTTGTGTTATTCGGAACATGCCCGTCGTTATATTATCGATACCGGCGTAAAGCCAGAGTATACATATGTGGTTGGATCTCCTATGGCTGAGGTCCTGAATGCATGCAGATCTAATATAGATAGCAGTGATGTCCTTAAACGTTTGGGGTTGAAAAAGAATTCTTATATCCTTTTGTCGGCTCATCGAGAAGAGAATATTGATATCGAAGCGAACTTCCTGTCTTTGATGAATGCCGTCAATGCATTGGCTGTATATTATGATATGCCGATTTTATATTCTTGTCATCCACGTTCGCGCAAATTTATAGATCTGAGAGGGTTCAAATTTGATCATCGGGTGATTCAATCTCAACCTCTTGGATTCTTTGATTATAATTGTTTGCAACAATATGCATTTTGTGTAGTAAGCGATAGTGGAACAGTTCCGGAGGAGAGTGCATATTTCCATTTTCCAGCGGTGTCGATTCGTACTTCGACTGAACGTCCCGAAGCTATGGATAAGGGAGTGTTTATCATAGGTTCTATATCTACAGAGCAAGTATTGCAGGCGGTTGATATGGCAGTCGAAATGCATCGTAATGGAGATGATGCATGTGATGTTCCAGCATATGTAGATAATAATGTATCTACCAAGGTTGTAAAGCTTATTCAGAGTTATACGAGTATTGTTAATAGAATGATCTGGAGAAAAAATTAATGGTATGACTTTAAATAGAAAAAAGATCTTATTGTTTGGCGCGACTGGAATGGCTGGCCATATGGCTTATTACTATCTTAATAGTACAGGCCATTATGAAGTACAAGATGTTGTCTTCCGTACTCCATTGACAAATCATAGTCTTATAGTTAATGTTACGGATAAGAATGCTGTTGCGTCAGTAGTTAGGAGTGAACATCCGGATATCATCTTGAATTGTGTCGGAGTGCTTATCAAGGGATCAATTGAGCATCCCGATAATGCTATTTATATTAATGCTTATTTCCCGCATCAATTAAAAGCACTTGCTGATGAGGTAGGAGCCAAGTTGATTCATATTAGTACAGATTGCGTGTTTTCTGGAAAGAAGGGCATGTACTCGGAAGATGATTTTAGAGATGCTGATGATATATATGGTCGTAGTAAGGCTCTGGGAGAGATCATTAATAACAAAGATCTAACATTAAGGACTTCTATTATTGGTCCAGAGCTTAAACGTAACGGAGAAGGCCTCTTTCACTGGTTTATGCAACAATCCGGTAAAATTTATGGTTATAAAACAGCGATTTGGGGAGGAGTCACAACTCTCGAGCTAAGTAAGATTATAGATTATGCAATCCAAAAGGATCTGCATGGGCTGATACATTTAAGTAATGGCGAGGGAATTAATAAATATGATTTATTGATGTTGTTTAAGAGGGTATGGCATAAAGATGTTGAAATTGAGGCTGTTGATAAGAATGGAATAGATAAGAGTATAAAAAGATCAGATAGAATAGATTATAATGTCCCATCATATTATGATATGCTTGAAGAGCAGAAGCGTTGGATGGATAATCATTATGAGCTCTATAAAAACAATTATTATTAATGAAGATTCTTATTGTTTCACAATGTTTCTATCCTGAGGAATTCAGAATTAACGACCTCGTTGCATCATTTGTTGAGAAAGGCCACCAAGTGACCGTCCTGACCGGGAAGCCCAATTATCCTAAAGGTGAATATTTTGCAGGATATAAGTTTTGGGGTGTACAAAGAGAATTGTATCAAGGAGCGCATGTTATACGTGTTCCTGTGATCCGTAGAGGACGTGGTGGCGGATTTAAGTTGGCGATGAACTATTTGTCATTCGTTATCTTTGGCTGTTGGTATGTTTTAACACATAAGATAGAAGTTGATACTATTTTTTGTTTTGCGCCAAGTCCGATTACACAGGTTTATCCAGCTTTAATTGCAAAATATAAAACTAAAGCTAAAGCTTCGTTGTGGGTGCAGGATTTATGGCCTGACAGTGTAGTAGCTGTAGGTGCTGCAAAACAAGACGGTGTTATGTGGAACATGTTAAATTGGATGGTAACGTCTATATATAGGCATTGTGACCTTATTTTTATACAATCAAAGGCTTTTAAACAATCTATTTGTGCGAAAGGGAATTTTGAAGATAAGATAGTATATGCTCCCAATTGGGCTGAAGATTTGTATATTAATACTATTGGGGATCAAAGTAAGTATCAAAATTTGATTCCCAATGGTTTTATTGTCATGTTTGCCGGTAATATTGGTGCCGCTCAGGATTTTGATTCAATCCTTAATGCTGCGGAATTAACACAATCTATTGGAGATATAAAATGGGTAATAGTTGGAGATGGTCGCGTTAGAGCGGAAATGGAGCGGAAATGTGAGAGAAAAGGCCTAACGAATACTGTTAAGTTTGTTGGTCGATTTAATTCTACCGAAATGCCTCATTTTTTTATTCATGCTGATATCATGTTAGTATCTTTAAAGCACGAGGATATCTTTGCTTGTACGATCCCCTCAAAAATCCAAACGTATATGGCAGCAGGTAAGCCAATAGTGTCCATGCTTGATGGGGTTGGGAATGACATTATTGAGGAAGCGGGCTGTGGATTGACTGCGGGAGCTGGGGACTATCGTACATTGGCCAATAATGTTATACGATTATATAAATCTCCTAAAACGAGTTTGGAGGAGATGAGTGTGTGCGCCAAGCAATATTATAATTTGCATTTTGACAAAAAATATATTGTAGATAGGATTCTTACGACCATAAAATAATAAGCAAGATGATGAAACTTGATAATGATTTATTTGATGAAATTTTGGAGCAAGCGCTACAATCACCACGTCATAGGATGCATTATGATTTACGAACTTCTCCTGCCGATCAGTCGCAACGTATGCTTAATGTTTTAATGGATGATACCGATATACCAATACATAGACATAATACTACCAGCGAAACAGTCATTGTGTGTCGAGGAAAGGTGCGAGAAGAATTTTATGATGAGAATGGGTGTAAAATAGCCGAATATATTCTTGAGGCCGGTAGTGCTACTCCAGGGATACAGGTGCCTAAAGGTGTATATCATACATGTGTATGCCTTATTTCTGGGAGTGTGATTTTTGAGGCTAAAGACGGGAGCTATAATCCGGAGACTACAGAAGACTTTTTGACCGTTAAAGGCTAATATTAGACGAATATAGGCCAAGATTATGGGGTAGTAGATATTATCCGTCTTGAAATTAATAGTAGTTTTATCCTTATAGGAAGAGAATGTTTGAGAAACGCTGATTACCAGTGTCCCAGCTCGATATAGCATTGTGTATAGACTTCGGTCGACTGGCCGGTTGTGGTGATGCGGGCATAGATCGGGGCCTTGCCCTTTTTCGTGACTTTGGTCTTCTTGCAGAAGAAGACAACGCTGA
>ERZ827150.125-NODE-125-length-119936-cov-5.373545_pt1 | contig 119936 bp, 108 predicted proteins | sample MGYA00519779_ERZ827150 | MGnify/ENA primary metagenome ERZ827150 (study PRJEB31778, sample SAMEA3449267) | human gut metagenome | biome: human gut; feature: human-associated habitat; material: faeces | place: United Kingdom | collected 2010/2012 ...
TTATGAAAAAGCTGCCGCTTGGGGATGAAGTAGTGCTCTCAGGCGGCGACGGCACCATCAATTATTTTATCAACGCGCTGGGCGGGCAGCCGCCGCGCCAGGGCGTGCTGTATTATCCCGCAGGCTCGGGCAACGATTTTATGCACGACGTATCGGCCAAGGACAACAGCACCATGGTGCCGCTCAATCGGTATCTTAGCGATTTGCCCACGGTAGAAATCAGCGGCAAGCGCTATTATTTTGTCAATGGCGTGGGCTATGGCATCGACGGCTATTGCTGTGAGGTGGGCGATATTCAGCGTTCCGAGGGCAAGAAAAACGTAAACTACACCGCCATCGCCATCAAGGGTCTGCTGTTTGAGTATCACCCGGTCCGTCCAACTGTCACGGTGGACGGCAAAACGCAGCGCTTCAAGCATGTATGGCTCTCTCCCGCCATGAACGGCCGCTATTACGGCGGCGGCATGGAGATAGCGCCTGCGCAGGATCGGCTGAACCCTGACCGCACGGTTTCGGTGGTGGTGATGCACTGCGCCAGCAAGCTCAAAACGCTGTCCGTTTTTCCCAGCATTTTCAAGGGCGAGCATGTAAAGCATGACGAGATGGTAACCGTGCTGACTGGTCACGATATCCAGGTGGAATTCGACCGTCCCACCGCGCTGCAAATCGACGGCGAAACCATTTCGGGCGTAAGGGGCTATCATGTGCGCTCCGCCGCAGAAGCTGCGCAGGAAGCGGTTATCTGATTGAGTGATCAATAAAACTCGGGCTGCCTCATCATCGAGACAGCCCGTTTTTTATGCATTTTTTGCTTTTTCAAATTCCGCCATGATTTCCGCATCCGGCGGCGCGGTCATAAGCGATACGACGGCGATCAGAATGGCCGAAAACAGGAAGGCCGGCAGCAGCTCATAGATGCCAAGCAGCCCGCCCATGGGCTTAATCAGCAGCTTCCAGATAAACACCATCACGCCGCCGCCAACCATACCGGCAATTGCGCCTGCGCGCGTCGTGCGCTTCCAGAAGAGGGAGAAGAGCATAATCGGCCCAAATGTTGCGCCAAAGCCCGCCCAGGCAAAGGATACCACCTGGAATATCACACTGTTTTCATCCCAGGCAATCACAAGACCCAGCGCCGTAATCAGCAGGATCACCAGGCGTGACAGACGCATAATCTGCTTATCGGTTGCATCCTTTTTGATGATGCCTGCAAACAGATTCTGTGATACAGCGGAGGAGGCAATCAACAGATAGGAATCGGACGAGCTGATCGTGGCCGCCAATATGCCCGCCGTCACAAGGCCGGCCAGCACAGGATGGAACAAAAGCTGCGCTACCTGGGCAAACAGGTTTTCCGCGCCGCTCTGCGTGGCAAGTGAGACTTCAGCAGGCAGCAGTGCGCGACCCATCACGCCGATGGCCACGGCGGCCGTCAGCGAGATAACCACCCACACGCTGGCAATGCGGCGCGAGCGCGTCAGCTCCTCCCCGCGGCGGATGGCCATAAAGCGCAGCAGCACCTGTGGCATGCCAAAGTAGCCCAGACCCCAGCTGAGGGTGGAAAGGATCTTCAAAAAGCCGTAGCTTTCCGGTATGCCAAAGAGGGGCGCGCCGCCCGCGCTCTGCTGCACGCCAGAAGCATCCACCACAGGCGAAGCCAGTTGCGTCAGCGACAGATATCCGGGGATCGCCCGCGCGTTTTCCATCACCGCGCCGATGCCGCCCGCGTGGCGCGTGCCCACAATCAGTACGCACAGCAGCGCCGCCACCATTACCATGGCTTGAATGAAATCGGATACGCTCTCGGCCAGGAAACCGCCCAACATGGTATACAGCAGCACAAAGGCCGCGCCCACCAGCATCATGCTATGGTAGGACATATTAAACAGCCCGGCAAAGAGCTTGCCGCAGGTAACAAAGCAGCTGGCGGCGTACACGGTAAAGAAAATCAGGATAAATATGGCCGATACGCCCAGAATGACCTTCTTTTTTTCATGAAAACGATTGCTGAGGAAATCCGGCACGGTAATGGCATTGCCAGCGGCCACGGAATAGCTGCGCAGGCGGCGCGATACCAGCAGCCAGTTCAAGTACGTGCCCAGCGCCAGGCCAATCGCCGTCCAGCCAGCATCCGCCAGACCGCACCAGTAGGCCAGGCCAGGCACGCCCATGAGCAGATATCCGCTCATATCCGAGGCCTCGGCGCTCATGGCGGATACCCATGGTCCCAGCGTGCGCCCACCCAGGAAATAGCTTTCAGCGTTTTTGTTGGATCGGCGTGCAAACAGTATGCCAATGGCAATAATCATAAGCATATAGCCCGCCATAACGATTAAAATAACGGCTTGGTTTGTCATAAAATCTCCCTGTTTATTTTCTGGATTTGCCCAGATACGCGGCCTTTACCTCCGGATTGTCCAGCAGCTCCGCGCCCGTGCCCTGCACGCCCATCATGCCCGTTTGCAGCACAAAGGCATAATCGGCCACCTTCAGGGCGGCGTTCGCGTTCTGCTCTACCAGCAGGATGGTCATTCCCTGGGCATGCAGCGTTTTAATAATTTCAAAGATATCGCGGATGACCAGGGGGGCCAGGCCCAGAGAGGGTTCGTCCATCATGAGAATGCGCGGCTTCATCATCAGCGCGCGCCCCACGGCCAGCATCTGCTGCTCGCCGCCCGAGAGCGTTCCGGCCATCTGCCAGGAGCGCTCCCTGAGTCGTGGGAAAAGGGAGTATACATATTCGATGTCGTGCTTCAGATCATCGCGGCGCAGATAAGCGCCGATTTTCAAGTTTTCAAGCACCGTAAGGTTGGGAAACACGCGCCGCCCCTCTGGAACCATGCCCACGCCCATGGAAACGATCCTTTGGGGATTGAGGCCGTTGATCGCCTGGCCGTCATACAGGATGGTTCCACTTTTAACAGGCGCCAGGCCGCTGATGGCCCGCAGCGTGGTGGATTTGCCCGCGCCGTTCGCGCCAATCAGGGTAACGATCTGACCTTCTTCCACATGGAAGGAAATGCCCTTGAGCGCCTCGATGCCGCCATAGGATACGCGCAGATCCTTGATTTCCAGCAGGCTCATGCCTCGTCACCTCCCAGATAAGCGGCGATCACCGCGTCATTGTTCTGAATTTCATCGGGCGTTCCCTGCGCAATCAGACGTCCAAAATCCACCACATAAATGCGATCGGAAATATCCATGATCAGGTTCATATGATGCTCGATGATCAGAATCGTCAGGTTAAACTGCTTTTTGATGCGCTGGATAAACGCGCCCAGCTCCTCGGTTTCCTGTGGGTTCATGCCCGCAGCCGGTTCGTCCAGCAGCAGCAGGCTCGGCTCAGTCGCCAGCGCGCGGGCAATTTCCAGCAGCCGCTGCTTGCCATAGGGCAGCGAGGTAGCGCGCTCATCGCGCACATCCTCCAGACCCACCACGCGCAGCAGCTGCATCGCATCCTCGCGCATGCGCTTTTCCTCGCGGCGGTTGATGCGCAGCATGGCCGTCAGCACATTGCTGCTGCGGCGCAGATGGCGCGCCAGCAGCACGTTTTCAAATACCGTCATGGAGCCAAAAAGGCGAATGTTCTGAAAGGTACGCGCAATGCCCCGGCGGGTAATCTGATCCGGCGTGTTGCGGATGATGCGCCCACGATAGGCGTCTCCCATCGTGCCGGCATAAAGCTTGCGCATGCGGCCAGTGGGATGGTTGCGCGCAATGGGCTTTCCTTCAAACAGGATTTCGCCGTTGGTAGGCTCATACACGCCCGTCACGCAGTTAAAGGCCGTGGTTTTGCCCGCGCCGTTGGGGCCGATCAGAGCCACGATCTCGCCGCGGTTGATTTCCATGCTCAGGTCGTTTACCGCCACCACGCCGCCAAACTGCATGGTCAGGTGGTTGATTTTCAGCACGTTCTCGCTCATTTTGCGGCCTCCTTCCCCTTGCGTCCGTGCAGAAGATCGGGAAGCTCTCGCTCGCCCATGATGCCCTTGCGGAAGAACAGCACCACCACCATGATGATCACCGAGAACACCACCAGGCGGAAGCCATTGCGCAGCAGCGGCACCTGGAAGGATCCGATGGTGTAGGTATTGTCCAGGAAGCGCAGCCACCACTCCGAGCAAGCGACAAACAGGAAAGCACTCAGGCAGCTGCCGGTGATGGAGCCAACGCCGCCCAACACCACAATCAGCAGGATTTCGTACGTCATAGCGCTGGTAAAGGACTTGGCCTGCACCGTGCAGGCATACATGGCCAGCATCGCCCCGCCAATGCCCGCAAAGAAAGAGGAAATGCAAAACGCCAGCTGCTTATGATGGAACAGGTTCACGCCCATGGCCTCGGCCGCCGTTTCATCATCGCGGATAGCCTTGAGCGCGCGCCCATAGGTGGAGTTGATCAGCAGCACAATCAGCGCGATGCACACACCCGCAATCACAAAGGGCACGAGCGTGGACAGATACACCATCACCTCCCCCTGGGCATTGCGAATATTAAAGCTGGAGAAGGACGGGAACTGATGCAGCATGTTGGAGCCATTGGTAATCGCGCCCAGCTTATCCCACTGAAAGATAGCACGGATGATTTCGGCAAAGCCCAGGGTGGCGATGGCCAGATAGTCGCTTTTCAGATTCAGCACCGGCAAGCCAACCAAGAAGGCAAACAGCGCCGCCACCAGGCCGGACAGCACCAGCGCTGGAATTACTGGCAAGGCAAAGCGGATCAAGCCGCCATTGTAATACTGATAGACGATCTCGCGGCTCTCTTCCGGGATGGTAAAGATAGCGAAGGTATACGCACCCAGCAGCATAAAGCCCGCCTGACCCAGGGAGAAAATGCCCGTAAAGCCATTGAGCAGGTTCATGGACACCGCAACCAACGCGTAGGTAGCGCCTTTTTTCAGCACGATAAAGAGCATGGAGCTGGCAGGCAGCAGCTGCTCAGCCGCAAACACCAAGGCGTATACAGCCGCGATGATCACCGCCGTGAGGATATGCGCCCGGCTCGGCTTTTTGCACGTCGCAATCGATTGCATGCTTTCCCCTCCTTACACCTTATCCGTGGTCTTTTCGCCAAAGAGACCCGTGGGCTTGATAATCAAAATGACAATCAGCAGCACAAACGTAAACGCGTCGGAAAAGGTGGTCAGGCCCAGCATCTTATGGGTGATGCCGGCCTTGAACAGAATCAGATCCAGGCCCTTGATGATGTTTTCGCAAATGCCGATGATAAACGCGCCGATGACCGCGCCGGGGATGGAGCCGATGCCCCCAAACACCGCCGCAACAAAGGCCTTCAGGCCCGGCATGGAGCCGCTGGTGGCCACAACGGAAGGATAATTGGTAAAGTAGAGCATCGAGCCGATGGCCGCTAGGAAGGAGCCGATGACAAACGTGGCGCTGATCACGCGGTTGATCTTAATGCCCATTAGCTGGCTGGTTTCAAAATCCTTGGATACGGCGCGCATAGCCATGCCGATTTTGGTGTGATTGATCAGCAGCACCAGGCCGATCACGAGCAGGATCGTCAGCGGCGTGGTAATCAGCGTCGCCACCTTGGTGGTGGGCAGCGTGACCCCAAAGAGCGTCAGCGTGACAGACTGTGAAATAAACGGAATCGCCGGATAGACCTTGCTCAGGCCGCCGGTGATGTAAAGCACCAGGTTTTGCAAAAAATAGCTTACGCCAATGGCCGATATCATGATGGACATACGCGGCGCAGTACGCAGCGGCTTATAGGCAATGCGCTCAATGGCAAAGCCAATGAACACCGTCGCAAGCAGCACGATTGGAATGACCACATACAGCGGCAGGCCGGTCGCCGTCAGATACACCATCAAAATGCCCGACACCATAAACACATCGCCATGGGCAAAGTTGATCAGGCGCAGAATGCCATAAACCATCGTATAGCCAATGGCAATCAGCGCGTACTGCCCGCCCACCGAAATGCCGGACAACAGATAGGGAAGCACGGTTTTCAAGCAAAAGCCCTCCTTTGGCCTGCGCAGCGTATGCCGCGCCGGATGACGCACAGGACGGCGGGGACTGACCCTGCAATCCCCGCCGTGCCCATACGCCGTATATCGGTTGTGGACGCGCCGCCGTTAATCCTTGCCCTGCACAGCCGCCAGCTCCCAGGCGCTGTTTGCGGTATCCAGGTGCTTGATGAACGCCACGTCGCGGATCGCGTCGCCCGTTTCGTCAAAGGCAATCGCGCCGGTAACGCCATCGTATTTCACATCCCACAGCGCCGCGTTGACAGCCTTGGGATCCTTGGAGCCCGCGGCCTTGAGCGCTTCCAGCGCCACCATATAGGCGTCGTAGCCCATGGCAGAAACGGCGGAGATCATGTCGTTGCCGTTGTTGTTGGCCAGATGCACGGAATCGCTGTTGATCCAGGCCTTAAAGCCCGCGTCAAACTCAGGGCTGCCACCCTCTTGATAGAAGGTAGACACATAGATGGTGATGTTCTGGCCAGCGGCAGCGTCTACCACCACGTTGGAATCCCAGGTATCAGAACCCAGGATCGGGGTAGTTACGCCCTGCGCGCCCGCAGCGCTGCAAATCAGCGCGGCATACGCCAGAGAGCAGGGAGCAAAGATTACCTGCGCGCCATACATGGAAGCGTTCGTCAGGTAGGAGGTAAAGTCCGTGTTGCCGGTCTGGAAGTACTCATCCACCACCATGCCGCCGTTCTTTTCAAACGCCTGCTTAAAGTTGTAGATCAGGCCAGTATCATAGTCGTTACCAAGCTCACCCAGGCAGTAGGCAATGGTCGCGCCCAGCTTTTCAGTGGCGTAATTGGCCAGCACCGTGCCCTGGAAGGGATCCAGGAAGCAAATGCGGAAATAATGGGTGTTTCCCGCCGTGACGCTGGGGTTGGTGCAGGTAACGCCGATGGCGGGAATGCCCGCCTCGCCAAAGTAGGGCTTGCCGGCGTTGGACACGCTAGAGCCGTAGGAGCCCAGCACCACCGACACGTTTTCGCTCACCAGCTTCTGCGCGGCGGAAGGCGCCTTATCAGAAGAAGAACCGTTATCGGCATAAACAAGTTCCACTTTATATTCCGTGTCGCCTATTTTCACGGTAGGGAACAACTCGTTGGCATACTGCATGCCCAGCATTTCCTGCTTGCCGCCCGCGCCGCTGTCGCCAGTGGCCGGCTCATAAACGCCGATCTTGACGACTTCCTCGCCCAGCGCCGCAGCAGGGATGACCATGCACAGTACCAACAGGATCGCCAGCAATTTCTTCATTGCCCTCATCTCCTAAGAAAAGAATTGCTGTCATTATACGCATGCGCATTGCATTTTGCAAGTCCAAAATTGCAAAATTGCATTCAAATACAAAGGATAAACATTTTTTCAAATTAAATGGTCGTGGTGTAAGGATAAAATTCATTTTGTCCGCATATCGCGGACAATTTCTTTAATTCACGTGCAAAGCAAGGCAAAAGAAAAGAGCCGGTTACTTCACCGGCTCCCTATCTTGCAGCAGTTTTAGATATCCATTTCCATTCCGTCGTAAGCTACCTCAAAGCCAAACGCCTTGGCCTCCTCGCACAGCTCCGCGTGCGTGCGATCCAGCAAATGGCTGAAATGGCTGATGAAAAAGCGTGTGCGCTCATCCGCGCGACCAATCTGACGCAGCAGCTGCGCCGTCTCATTGGCCTGCAAAATATCCATGTGATAGGGCGAGATGTTCTGCCCGCGCGCCAGGTTGCAATCCAGCGATACAAAGTCCAGATGCACGTCCAGCCCGCGCAGATATTCAATGGTCTCGGGCAGCATCAGCCCGCTGTCATGATCCCATAGCACCGCCTTGCCATCCTTTTCAATCAGATAGATCACCGAGCCGATGCTGGGCGCGTGGCGCGCAGGCAGCGGCGTTACGCGATACCCCATGATATCCATGGGCACAAAGGGCACTGCGTCGGCAATTTCGGGCGCGCGACGGGGCGGATTGCCCTTGGCCCCTTGCAGGCTTTTCTGCAGGCGCTCACGCTCGGGCGCGGCCGTCTGCAGGGGCAGATAGAATGTCCAGTTTTCATCGGTCACATAGCGGCCAGTCAGCTGCTCGCGGGCGTAATGATCAAAATGCCCATGGGTAATCAGCACATGCTTATAATTGCGCATATCCAGCCCGCCGTACACAGTGTGCATGAAAGCATCGTGCGAAAAATCGATCATCAAATCCCCCACCGTCGCCTGGGAGCGGCTGCGGATCTCCTTTCCGCCGTGGCTGCGCGCATACTCGCAAACGCGGCAGGAGCAAAACATCTCCGGAATCGCGCCGCTGGTGCCGGTGCCGTAATACTTGATCTTCATAAAATCCTCCTAAACCGCCAAAATGCATTGACGCATACAGATCTCACCGATATAATAATACAGAATGTTTTGCTTTTCAATGGTTTGAGCGGAAAGGACGGCAAAAATTTTGAAACGTTTCACTATCGGCGTTGACTTTGGCACGCTTTCCTGCCGTGCTCTGGTGCTGGACGCACATACCGGCGAAGCGCTGGGAATGGGCGAGTGCGGCTATCATGTATATGATCAATCCCTTCCCTGCGGCGCAAAGCTGCCTGAGCGCGCCGCCCTGGCTGACCCTGCCGAGTATTTACAGGCGCTGACCGCCGCCGTACGCGGGGCGCTTTCACATTCCAGCGTCGACGCGCAGGAGGTGGCCGGCATCGCCATCGACGCTACCTCCATGAGCGTGATTCCCTGCGATGAAAACGGCCAGCCCATGTGCTTTCAAGACAAATGGAAAAACGAGCCACAGGCCTATATTCGCCTGTGGAAATCCTATACCGCCACGCGCGAAGCCGAGGAAATCGGCGCGGCTGCACGGGCGGAGAATCAGCCTTTTTTGACAGCCTGCGGCGGGCATCCGTCCAGCGAGGGCATTTACCCCAAGATGCTGGAAACGCTGCGCGCCTGCCCAGCGCTGTATGAGGCGACCAGCGCTTATCTGGATCTCAACGAGTTTTTAACCTGGCAGCTGACCGGCGCGCTCACGCGCAGCACGGGCAGCCTGGGGCTGAAGAATTATTGCCCGGACGGCAATACCCTGCCTGACGCGCAGTTCTTTGCGCGGCTGCATCCCGCCCTGGCCTCCACGCCCAAAAAGCTGCGCGGCAAGGCCCTGCCCTGGGGCGCATGCGCGGGAACCCTTACCTCCGCCTGGGCAGATCGCTTGGGACTGCCCGCCGGCATTGCCGTGGGCGCGGGCGCCATTGACGGCCCGATTTCCATGGTTGCGCTGGGCCTGCACCACAGCGGCGACGCGATGCTGACCATCGGCACCTCGGGCGTTTTATCCGTGGTATCTGATGAATGGCATCCCGTCAGCGGCATTTGCGGCCAAGCTCGCGACAGCCTAATCCCTGGTCTGTACGGCTATGATTTCTGTCAAAGCGGCGTGGGCGACATGTTCAGCTGGTTTGTAAACAATTGCGTGCCCGCCCGCTATGAAAAGGAAGCTGCGGCGCAGGGCGTTTCCGTGCATACCCTGCTGTCCCGCCTAGGCTTTGCCCAGCCCGTGCGTGAAAACGACATTGTAGCGCTGGATTGGTGGAACGGCAGCCGCTGCGTCATCGTCGATCAAACGCTGACCGGCGCGCTCAGTGGCCTGACGCTTGCCTCCACACCCGAGCAGATTTACCGCGCGCTGATCGAGGCGGCGGCCTTTGGCACCCGCACCCTGCTGGAGCACGGCGAAGCCTGCGGCGTAAAAGTGAACCGCATCTGCGCGTGCGGCGGCATCGCGGGCAAAAACCCGCTGCTGGTGCAGTGTTACGCCGATATTCTGGGCCGCGAGCTGGCGGTATCCACCCTGCCCAACAGCGCCGCCGCAGGCGCAGCCATCACAGCCGCAGCCGCAGCTGGACTGTATCCCTCCCTACAGGACGCAATGGCGCAGCTGTCGCAAAAGCAGTTTATCCATTATCAGCCCAATATGGAAAACCATGCGCGCTATGCCCTGCTGTACGCGCGCTATCAGCAAATGCGCGCCTTCTATGCGCAAAAGCCCTGACGCGCGCAGCCGGAAACGCAAGGATCTCCCATGGATCGAGCCCATCTTGCCGCGCTTTTGAGTCCTTACGGCGTTAATCAATTCGAAAGTTTTCGTGTCGTCGATTCCTCCAAGCCAAACGATTATCGCCTGAACATCATCGTCGATCGGGGCTATGTGGTGCGCATCAACGATCCGGTGATCACAGAGGAGCGCTGGGAGCAATTGACCGTCTGGCCGCGCGTTACCGCGCAATCAATGTAAAAGCGCCCCGCCTGTTTCAAACCGCCGACGGCCTGTACCTGACGAAGGCCGGCGGCCATGTGTGCTATCTTTCCGAATACCTGGATTACCCAACGTTTTGGGAAATACAGGATCAACTCACCGCCGCCCAGCAGACCGCCGTCAGGCAAAGCGTATTGGCCTCCATCGTGCACTTGTCGCAGGCTTATTCGGGCGTTGATCTGCAGCCCGTTTTCTCCATGTGGTCGATCATCGATCTTGCGCCGTTGGATGTGGATATCGACGAAAAGCACGATAACCTGAACCTCCTGGTTCAGGCGCTGCGCGACGCGGGCGCTGGCGCTGATTGAGCGCATCGTCAGCCAGGAAATCTAATTATACAAAAGCTCCCTTACAGGCCGTGTGCCCATCAGGGAGCTTTTTCATATGCTGCATTTCTCTTTCACGCCTGCGCCTGCCAGATGCGCCGCATGGCCATTGCGTCGTCCGCCTGCGTGCCCTTGCTCTCGCAGATCACCGTGCCGTCATAGCCCCGCGCATACAGCAGCGGAGCCAAGTTTTCAAAGCGCGGGCCGTATTTCTCCTCCGCAAAGGTATGGTGGCGCTTTTCGCCCGCCGCTGTATACTCGATGGTAGAAAAATGCATGTGCATTTTTCGCGCGCGCGCAATGCCAAGCGCGCCTTCGATAGTATCCAACACCGCCGCGAAATCCGCCTGCGTATTCAGCGAACCGCCGCCCAGGGCATGCAGATGGGCAAAATCGATGCAGGGCAGCATGCGCTCGTCCAGCAGGCAGAATTCCAGCGTTTCGCGCAGATCGCCGATCTGGCTGTACTTGCCCATGGTTTCAGGGCAAAGGATGGTTTGCTCCAGCCCGATATCATCCAGCCTGCGATAGGCTTCAATCAAGCCCGCCCGACAATTGGTCAGCGCTTCCGAGCGTTCCATCTTCATGGCCGCGCCCACATGCACCACCACGCGCTGCCCGCCCAGCGCCGCAGCCTTGCGCGCCGAGTCCAGGATATAGCGAAAGCTCGCCTCGCGCTTTTCCGGGTCAGGATTGGCCAGATTGATATAATAGGGGGCGTGCACGCTGACGGATATCCCCCATCTTTCAGCCTGCGCGCAGATATCCGCCGCCGTATCATCCGACAGCGACACGCCGCGGCCAAAGGAATATTCATAGGCCGTCAGCCCCTGTGCGGCCAGCCACTCCGGGGCCTGGACGCTGGCCTTGAAGCCCTCTGCATAAAAGCGCTCGGCATTGCCCGCCGGTCCAAATCGCATGGTATATCCTCCGCAAAGTTACTTTTGATTATCGTTTTCCCATAATCTCATCGCGTATCAGCGCAATCGCATGCGTTTCGATACGGGAAATATAGGATCGAGAAATGCCCATCTTGCTCGCCACCTCATGCTGCAAAAGCGGACGGCCGCCAAGCAGCCCATAGCGCATTTCCAGCACAGCCCGCTCGCGCTGCGGCAGCTTTTTCAGCGCCGCGCGCACCTGCTGCATATTTATGCGGCGGATGGCCGCATCCTCCACCATATCCCCCGGCGTGCCCAGGATATCCTGGAAGGAGATATCGTTGCCTTCACCGTCCATGCCGATGGGATCGGTCAGGGATACGTCGTTTCGGCGCTTCTTGGCCGCACGCAGCTGCATGAGCACCTCATTTTCAATGCAGCGGGCGGCATAGGTGGACAGCGGCGTTTTCGCATCGGACTTATAGGTATTCACCGCCTTGATCAGCCCCAGCGTGCCCACCGACACCAAATCGTCCTGCGTCAGGCCGGGCACGGTATATTTGCGCACCACATGGGCAACCAGGCGTAGATTATGCTCGATCAGCCGTGCGCGGGCGGTCTCATCCCCCGCCTGCATGGCGGCAAGCGCCTGCGCCTCCTCCTGGCGCGACAAGGGCTTTGGAAAGCTGCCGCCGCCCGATAAATGTCCAAGCAGCAGCAGTGCGTCGCGAATCAGACACCATAAGAATCCCAGCATGTGCCACACCCCCTGCCCAGGGTATGCGGCAAAGCTGGGCAATATCACTGCGCCATCCGATGATTGCGGTTGGGACCGCGCAGATAATCGCCGTCCTCCGCAATGAAATCAACAGGCAGCAGCACCTGCTGACCGGCAACCGACACAAAATCCAGCCGCGTGCCGTCGGCAGCGCTGCGGATTTCCGTCACCGTAAAGGGCTTTGCACCCGCAGGCGTAAGCGCCTCGATCATATCGCCCACATGAAAGCGGTTTTTCACCTCGGCCAGCATGCAGCCGTCCCGCATGCCAAGTACGCGGCCGACAAACTCCCGCGTTTGCGAAAAGCCTTCCGCGCCTGAGGCAGGCTGCGGCGCACCAAAGTAAAAGCCGGTATTGCTGCTGCGGTGGCTTACCTTGAGCAGCTCGTTTTGCAATTCAGGTAAAGCAGCGCGATAAGTATCCTCATCCTGCGCCAGTAAATCCAATGCGCGGCGGTATACCTGCGTAACCGAGGCCACGTAGTAGGCCGTTTTCATGCGGCCCTCGATTTTAAGCGACGCAATGCCCGCATCCCGCATTTCGGGCAGGTGCGACAGCATATTGAGATCGTAGGCGGAAAAGATATACGTGCCGCGCTCGTCCTCAAGTACGGGCATGGGCTCGTCCGGACGCTTGAGCTCCGTCACCGTATACTGCCAGCGGCAGGGCTGCGCGCAGGCGCCGCGATTGCCCCCGCGCCCGGCCAGATAATCGCTCATCATGCACCGACCCGAGTGCGCCATGCACATGGCCCCATGCACAAAAGCTTCCAGCTCCACCCTGGAATCCAGCCGCTCACGCAAGCAGGCGATGCGCGCCAGCGACAGCTCGCGGGACAGCACAATGCGCTCCGCGCCAAGCTGAGCAAACAGGTTGGCCGCTTCCGCATTCATCACATTCGCCTGCGTGCTTACATGTAGCGCAAGCTCGGGCACCTCGCGGCGAAGATAGGCAAACGCGCCCAGATCGCTAACGATGGCCGCGTCCACGCCCATCTGCGCCGCGCGGCGGGCGGATTGCCCCAGTTCGGCCAATTCATCATCGTAGGGCAGGATATTCAACGTCAGGTAGAATTTTTTGCCCTGCCCGTGCAGCAAATCCAGGGCTGTTTGCAATTCATCCCAGTCAAAATTGCCCGCGGCGGCGCGCAGGCCAAATTTTTTCAGCCCGCCATATACCGCGTCCGCGCCAAAGCGTGCGGCGGCGCGCAGCTGCTCCATGCCGCCCGCGGGCGACAGCAGTTCCATCATTGGTTATTTCGCTCCCGTCTTTTCATCGTATGCCTGCCACAGCGGCGCATAAATCTTCACCGCCGCCTCATGCTCCTCAAGCGTGCGGGAGAAGTACAGTTCGCCCGTCGCAGGATCCTTGGAGCAGAAATAGAGGTAGTTCTGCGCCGTAAAGGTTTCGTCCGGATACAGCGCAGCCTCAATCGCCGCAGCAGAGGGATTACAGATCGGTCCGGGCGGCAGGCCTTTGTTGCGATAGGTGTTATAGGGCGAATCAACGGACAGATCGCTGTTGTTCAGGCTCATACGCTCGGTGCCAGTAACATATTTGATAGTCACGTCGCTGCCAAGCGCCATATTGATCTTCAGCCTGTTATGGAACACCGCGGAAACGCGGGCGAAGTCCGCCTGTTTTGCTTCCTTTTCAATCAGCGAAGCCAGGGTGATCACCCGATCCATGGTCATGCCCAGCGCATCCGCGCGGTCGTGCCATTCATCCCGGAACACGGCCTCGGTCTGCGAAAGCAGCTTTTTGATTATCTCCTCCGGCGTTGCCGAAGTATAGATCTCATAGGTATTGGGCGACAGATAGCCTTCCAGCGCATAAATACGCTGGCTAAAATTGGCCGACGCGCGCACGTCGGCAATGTAATAGTAGGCGGAAAACCGCTCGCCCGTGCGGCACAGGCTGAGGAACTGCTCCTCATCGCTGATTACACCCTCGCGCTTCAGATAGGCGGCGATATTCTGCACCGTCCAGCCCTCGATGATGGTAATCTTGCGCACCAGAGGTGTGCCGTCGCCACGCGTCAGCTGCTCGGCAATCTCGCGCAGGGTCATGGACGGCGACAGGGTGTAGGTGCCCGCCTGTATCTTTTGTCCATAGCCCAGGAAATCGGCGTAGTACTTAAACACCGAACGGTTGCGCACCAGACCCGCGGCTTCCAGATTGTTGGCTACGCGGGTAAGCGAGCTGCCGCTTTTCACCTCAAAGGTCACGGCCGCCGTGCTGGATGCATCCACAGGATCGACATAGCGCGCGCTGATGAAATGCCAGCCTGTGGCAAATATGCCCACAACGATGACCGTAACGCACAGAATCACCAAGATGGGACGAAGAATGTTCCACAGCCAGCTATACCAGAATAACCCGTATTCGCGCTCCTCGCGCAGCTGCTCGTAGCTGTATTCTTCCTGCGGCTCCTGCCGCCGCTGTCTCTTTTTCAAGCTATCCTCCCGCTTACATGCCAGGCATATCCAGCCCGGCCGCATCGCTCAGGGTTTTAAATACATCGGCCATCGTCTGCTGCAGGCGCATTTCCAGCAGCAGAAAGCGCGACGTGTTCTCCCCCGCAAACAGCAGCGCGCCGATTTGCTGGAAGCGCTGCGTGTCGTCATTGCTTACCTCCGCCCCCGCTACGGCGGCCAGCTGCAATTGCATTTGCAGCTTTTTGTATTCGCGCAGCAGGGCGCGGGCGGTTTCATCGCTTTCTATTTCCTGCCGCAGCTGGCGATAGGCGCGGCAATCCTCGCTTTCGCGGATCGCGCGGGCCAGCGCGTTGGCTTCATCGTATATCTGCATTGTATCCCCTTTCCGCGCGCTGCATGCGCGCGTCGATTATAAAGCAAATACCGGCGGAGAAAAATCTCCCCGCCGGTATTATAACACATGCTGTTAGCCCAAGTCCACAATGATGGGCAAAATCATGGGATTGCGCTTGATCTTGTCGTAGATGTAGCGATGCAGCTCATCCTTGATGCGGTTCTTAATGCTGGGCCAGTCGCTGCCCTCGATGCGGCCGTAGCTGGCGATGATGTTGCGCACGGTGTTGCGGATGCCCTCGATGATATCCTCGTTTTCGCGCACATAGACAAAGCCGCGGCTGATGACGTCCGGGCCGGACACCAGCATGCAGTTGGTGCGGTCAAAGGCCATGGCCACGATAATCAGGCCGTCCTGAGACAGATGCTTGCGGTCGCGCAGCACCACATTGCCCACATCGCCGATACCCAGGCCATCCACCAGCACGGTGCCCGTGGGCACCTCGCCCGCGATGCTTACACCCGAAGCGCCCAGCTCGATCACCTGGCCAATTTCGGGCAGGATGATATTCTGCCTGGGCATGCCCATGGACTCGGCCAGCTCACCATGCTGCCACAGCATGCGGTATTCACCGTGCACGGGAATCAGATACTTGGGCTTTACCAGGGTGTGCATCAGCTTGATTTCTTCCTGGCAGGCATGGCCGGAAACGTGCACCTCGGCCATGGCGTCGTAGATAACCTCCGCGCCGCAGCGATACAGCTGGTTGATCACGCGGGAGACGAACACCTCGTTGCCCGGAATGGGCGAGGCGCTGATGATGATCTTATCGGATTGCTTGATCTGCAGCTTGCGGTGCTCGGAGAAGGCCATGCGGGTCAGGCCGCTCATGGGTTCGCCCTGGCTGCCGGTGGTCAGCACCACCAGCTCGTCGTCGCGATACTTATCCAGATCGTCGATATCAATCAGCGAGCCATCGGGAATGCGCAGCTCGCCCAGCTCCATGGCCACGGCGGTCACATTGACCATGCTTCGTCCCACAAAGCACACCTTGCGGTGATAGTGCACCGCGCAGTCCACCACCTGCTGCAGGCGGAAGACATTGCTGGAGAACATGGCGATAATCACGCGGCCGCGGGCGTTATTGATCTGCTCATAAAAGGTATCGGCCACCTTGCGCTCGCTCATGGTGTAGCCGGGGCGCTCGATGTTGGTGCTTTCGCACAGCAACGCCAGCACCCCCTTGCTGCCGATGGCGGCCAGGGTGGTCAGGTCGGTTACTTCGCCGTCGATGGGCGTGTAGTCCACCTTGAAGTCGCCCGAGCACACAACCGTACCAATGGGGCAGGTGATGGCCAGCGCGAACGCGCCGGGGATGGAGTGGTTGACCTTGATAAAGCGAACGGTGAAGCAGCCCAGCTGAATCACCTGCCGCGCCTCCACCGTATTGAGCGGCACGCCGCTGACATGGTGTTCGCGCAGTTTGTTTTCAATCAGCGCCAGCGTCAGGCGCGAACCGTACAGGGGCGCGGGCACCTGCGATACCACATAGGGCACCGCGCCGATATGATCCTCATGACCATGCGTAAACACATAACCGCGGACACGTTCTTTGTTTGCCACCAGATAGCTGGCGTCGGGGATCACCAGGTCGATGCCCAGCATATCGTCCTTGGGGAACATGGAACCGCAATCGACAACGATAATATCCCGGTCATACTCAAAGACCGTCATATTTTTGCCGATTTCATCCACGCCTCCAAGGGGAATGATCCTCAGTTTTGGAGTATTTGCCATAGCTTCCCTCTTTCTTCATTCAGAACGGAAAGGCGGAAATACACTTTTCCGCTTTTCACCGTTCTCAGCAGTAAATCATTTATAAAGTTCAGCTTAATCACACAAGCTGATCAATTCTAAGCCAAGCATACCACAAAGTATGGTGGAATGCTATATCAAAAGTGACGAATTTAAGCTTTGTTTTCTTGTAAATGCGCACTCATTATTCCTGCATGGGCAGGCCCAGCAGATCGTAAATATCTTCTTTTTCCACAACGCCCACGCTGCGGCGCACCTCGGCGCCGTTTTCAAATACAATCAGCGTAGGAATAGACGCCACGCGATAGCGACGCGCAAGCTCCATTTCTTCATCCACATTGACCTTGCCCACAACGGCGCGGCCTTCGGTTTCATCAGCCACCTCTTCTACCGTGGGAGCCAGCATGCGGCAGGGCATGCACCAAGTCGCCCAGAAATCCACCAGCACAGGCTTTTCACTGGCCAGCACTTCAGTTTCAAAATTGGCCGTGGTAAACTTTTTTTCGCTCATTGATTATTATTCATTCCTTTCCGTATTGGAACGATGTGCGGCAATCACTGTAGGCCGCCATTTGGGACTGCGGCGAAGGCTTTTTTCCGTCAGCTTGGCCGCCAGATAGCCGATCGCCAGCCCGGCCAAGGCCGTCAAAAGCGTCAGCGCATCGGAAAGCCCCAGCGCAGAGCCTGCCAGCAAGCCCAGAAGCAGCGTGCACAGCGGCAGCGCGTAGGCAAGCAGCGTGGCCTTAAAAGCCTGCGACTCGCGCACCTCCACCTCCACCGTATCGCCCACCTCAGCCTGGCCGAACACCGTCAGCAGCTCATGCTTGGGCAAAAAACCGCGCGAGCAGCCCCGGCAGCCGGCGCAATGTTCGGGCGTTTCAAAGCACACACGAAGCATGTCGCCCTTTTTTGATTTCACAATACCGGTTCTTACCATGCAGCGCTCCTCACATCGTTAACAGCAGTATTCCCAGATATTATATCATAAATACCCGCATTCGTCCAGTATCACCACATTTTCAATGGTTACATCCGCGATACTTGCGCAAAGCGACAGGATAGCCTCGGCGCTTTCCTGCGAAAGCCTTTGCTGCGTACAGATCAGGGCGATATCCTCCCGCAAAGCACAAACAACCGCCCCTTCGCACCGGGCGGCAAGCGCGGATTCGATGGCAAGTTCCTTCTCCTGCCGTTCAATCAGGCGCATAAGTTCTTCACCCGCCTCAAAATTTTCCTGCGAAATTTTTTCAAGCGCGGTCATTTCCTGTGCGCGCTGCGCATCGCGGCGCTCCCGATAGCTTTGCGCCGCGGGGGCCTGTGTGGGCGCTGCATAGGCAAACACCTGCGTCAGCGGCACGGTGGATGCAGCAGGCCGTGCGTATAAGCGCAGAAAATACGCCCCCATCACCGTGCACAGCAAAAGCGCCAGCGCAATCCTTCGTCCCTTCACCGCGTTCCCTCCTCCATCGTCAGCACCAGTACGCTCTGAGCATCCAAGTCCAATAGACGCATCAGCGCCTGCGTCAAGTTCAGCCGCACAGCGATATCCCCCGCCCCCTGCGCCACCGCCACCGCGCCCACCGGCCGCTGCGCCGCGCTGGAAAACGCGCCATCCTTAGGCGCATAATACAGCGTAACGCGCACATTGCCCGCCCCGCTCACGCTGGACAGCGCGCGGGAGAGGCGTTTTTCCTCGCTGGTCATGCCGCCCTGATCCCCCTGCGCGCCCAGCAGCAGCGCGCAGGCCGCCAGCGCTGCCAGCGCCATCAGCAGCCTTGCGCGCAGCGACGGGTTTTTCAAGGCTTGCCTGATTCTCTCCATCATCCCATGCTCAAACATCCTTTCAAGGCCGACAGCATGCAGATCATCGCCGTTAACCCCAGCAGCGCGCCGCATAAATCGCGCAGCTTGCCCTCGGGCAGCAGCATTTCTCCCGCCATGCGCAAAAGCGCGATCATGGCCAGGCTTCGCAGAAAAGCATACATCACTTTATCTTAGCCCCACCGTGCCGTTGCCCACCGCCAACACCTGCGCCACCAGCAGCACAAACATGGCGCTGACCGATAGCTGAATGATAAACAACAGCATCAACGCATCAGAAAAACCCTGCAAAAGATCGGCCGTCCTGGACGGCGAAACAGGCTGCAAAAGCGCGGCGCAGAGCCGATAAGTCATCACCGCGCACAGCGTGCGGATCATGGGCACCGCCGCGGCTGAAAGCAGCAGTGCTAGCCCCGTTACGCCCACCGCGTTTTTGATCAGCAGCGAGCAGCCTACCAGCGTATCCATGGTGTCGGCAAACATACCACCCACAACCGGCACAAAGTTGTCCACCGCGTATTTGGCTGCGCGGATGCTTATGCCGTCCGCCGCAGAGGCCGTCAGCCCCTGCAATGACGTTACCCCCAGGAAAACCGTAAAGGCCACGCCCAGCAGCCAGTTGGAGGCCGTGCGCAGCAGCCCAGCCAACCGTGACAGCCGCATGCGCGGGGACAGATGATCCAGCAGCGTCACGACCGCCACCCCAGTGCTCAGCCGCAGCGATACCCCGCGCACCAGCGCCGTCACAATGCCGCTGGCCGCGCTGACCGCAGGCTCCAGCAGAGCCGCGCCATGGCTGCCTCCAACGGCTGCAAGCAGCGTCAGCAGAATCGGAAACAGCGCCTGCATCATCTCGGCCATCCGGGATACCGTCTGCTCGGCTTCGCGCAAATAAAGCTGCATATCGGCAGCAATCGTAGCGGCCAGCGCCAGGAAGCACGCGCTCTCTGCGATCCTGATTACGTCCTTTCGCTTGCCGCCCAGCAACCCTGCCGCGCTTGCCAGCAGCGCCGGGGCAAGCAGTCCCATCATTCTGGAAAAGCTGCTGCGCGCCTCGCCATACAAGCGCCGCAGCAGGGTATCCAGCACCTGCCGCGCGTCCCATATCATCTCGCCCTTGGCCAGCCGCAATAGATATACCCGCAGGTTGTCCTCGCGCGCGGCCGTTTCAAGCGGTGCTAAATCCACCTGTCCAAGCGCCTGCTCCAGACCCGCGTCCAACCCCTGCGCGCAGGCAAGCGCAGGAAGCAGCAGCATCAGCATCACCAGCAGCGCCATCAGCCGTTTCATGCTGTCAACTCCATCACCAGCCCGGCAAGCTGCCGCAGAAGCGGGGCACTGAGCAGCAATAAAATCACCTTCGCCCCCGTTTCAACATGCAGCGCCAGGCCTTCCTCGCCAGCATCGCGGCAGGCCTGGGCCGCCAGCTCCGACACCAGCGCCACGCCCAGAATTCTAAGGATCAGCGCCAGCTGTCCTTCCTGAAGCTGGGCGCACTGCGCCAGCTCCCGCAGCACATCGGCCGCCTCGCCCAGCTTGTCCAGCGCCAGCAGCAGCACCGCCGCGCCGGCAAAGGCCGCCGCCGCCCAGCCCAGCGCCTGATGCTGACGCTTAAGCATAACGGCCGCAAGCGCGCCCAGCACCGCCAGCCCGGTCATCCGCCAGAAATCCGCCATGTTAATACAGCCCGAAAATGCTCTGCACGTTTGACAGCAGCTCGGCCACCAGCGTTACCACCATCATCAGCACAATCACAAGCCCGGCGATGGTGGTCATTGTGGCAATGTCCTCCCGCCCGGCGCGGGTCAGAATCTGCGAGATTACCGTCACCAGTACCCCCACGCCCGCAATTCGAAGCAGCTGCTGCACCTGCATGCTTTTATCCTCCCGTTACCATAGAATCATCAGCGCGCACGCCCCGCTCAATGCGCCCAGGCTGGCAAACAGACGCGACTGCGCGTCGCGCTTTTGCTCGGCCTGGCGGCAAAGCTCCGCCATGCGCTCCAAGGCATAATCAAAGGCCGCCGCCTGCTCCTCCGCGCTGCCGTTGCACACTGCGTGCAGAACATGAACCACCACCGCGCGTTCTTCTTGCCGCAGCAGCGTATCCACCGTGTCCCGCTGGTACAGCAGTCCCGCATCCGCACCTGCGATTTCGGCCGCCTGGGCTAAATTGTCAAAGCCGCCTGCGCGCAGGATCGCCCCGCAGTCTGCCCGCGCATACAGCGCCGATGCGCGCATGGCATACAGGCGCGCCTGCATATCCCGCAGCGCCGCCGCCCTGCGATACAGTCTTGCCGCGCACCCGGCCCCCGCCATCAGGCAGAGCGCCGCCGCGCCTATTGCCCGCAGCATCCCTGTTTCAATACCTCCGCAGCCGGAAGAACGCACGTAACGCGCCGCTCCCGCACAAAAATCACCTGTTCAAAAATGCCCTCAGCCAACAAGTCCTCAATGCCCGTGCGCAGGCAAACCTCGCGCCCCGTGGCTGCGTGCAGCGTTGTCAGCACTGGCACGCCGCAGGCAGCCGCGTCCCGAACCGCCAGGCACTCATCGCCGCCGTACAGCTCATCCATAGCCAGCAGCCCTGGGCACATGGCCCGCAGCAGCCAGCGAAGCCCGGATGCCTTGCCGCAGCCATCCAGCACATGCGTGCGCGCGCCCACATCCAGCTGCGGCACTCCCTCCACACAGGCGGCGATTTCCCCGCGCTCGTCGCACAGGCCAACCGCTGTGCCTTCGTCCGAAAGAATGCGCACGATATCGCGCAGCAGCGTCGTCTTGCCGCTGCCCGGCGGGCCTGCGATCAGCGCGCCGCCTCCACAGAGCATCCTCACCGTATCCGCCCCGCAGCCCTTTACCTCGTGCGCAATGCGCAGGCACAGGCTGCCGATCTCGCGCAAAACAAGCCCGTCCCGCTCGCAGGTAACGCGCCCGCAAAGCCCCATGCGGTGCCCGCCGCGCAGCGTCAAAAAGCCCGCGCCCGTGCTGGCGGGCGACATGCGCAGCGTTCGGCGGCTCAGTGCCTGCGCCGCATCGTAGATTTCCTGCCCGCTTACACAGGCGCGGGTTCGTATTTCGCCCTCCATCGTTGTTACCGCGCAGGGTCTGTCAGCCAGCAAGCGAATATCGCACGCCCGGCTCATATCCAGCCCGCGCAGTTCTTCCCGGATGGCTGCGGGCAAAGCATTCATCAGCTCCATGCCCTACCCTATGCGCGCCGCGCGGCGGGTATTACTCAAAGAGCAGAATGCCCAGGCATGTATACAGCGCGCCGTCCACGATATCCTCATTGCGCAGATGATAGCTTTTGCGCGCCGCCAGCACCGCGCGGCTGGTAGCCTCGCCATATACGCCGTCAGGCGATCCATGCAGAAAGCCCTGCTGGCGCAGACGAAGCTGCACTTCTCGCACATGGCTGCCACGATCGCCCGGCCGCAGGGTGCGCAGGCTGTCGCCCAGCGGCCCATAGGGCCCGCCCTCCAGATAAACGCGCGTGCCGTTGGGCACCATGGCATACAGCGCTTCCGCATCGGCCACACGCAGACGTATGCAGCCATGCGAAGCATTGGCGCCGATAGAATCAGGCCGGTTGGTACCGTGAATGCCGTAAACGCCCCAGGGCACATTGAGCCTGAGAAAGCGCGTGCCAAAGCCCGACATTTCCGTTTTGAAGCGCCCGATGACGGTAAACACGCCGATGGGAGAGGGCGTGCTCCACGCGCCGGAGGCGATGGGATAGCGTTTCAGCACAGTCGTGCCCTGATAAAGCGTCAGGCGTTTCATATCCAGCTCGATCAGTATCCACTTTTTCTGCGGCGCGGCAGAAGGGGCGCTCACAGGCAGCGCCTCGTGCGCAAGCACAGCGCTCCAAAGCGCCAGCGCAAAAGCAAGCAATAAAAAAGCCCGCCGCACGCGCATCCCCCCCTTCATGGAAGGATATGCATGGGCGGATTCAGGCATGACGCGATTACTCGACGGGCACGCCGTTTTCAATCTTCACTTCGCCGGTTTGGATAAAGCTTTGGGGCAGGTTCTGCATGTTGGTTACTTCGCGGGTATAGATCAGCTTTTTGAACGCCCGCTCGCGATCGTCCTGCTCGGTCAGCTCATAGGGGCGATAATCTCCCGCGCCCGTGGTGGTGCAGGGAATGAGCTTGAACATGCTGAGCGCAGGCTTGCCGTCCTGTGCCAAATCATACGTCACCCGGAAAATGCCGGTATCCCGATCCACCTTGGAGGACATGGTGCCAAAGGTAAAATTGCCCGTAGAATACAGGATCACGCCGCCATTATAAAACTGCACAGCCTGCAACACATGCGGGCCATGGCCAAACAGCACATCCGCGCCCAGGTCGATCACCTTACGGGCATATTTGAACTGCCAGCTTTCAGGAATCGCCTTGGTTTCCTTGCCCCAATGGAGGGATACGATCACCAGATCGCACCCGTCGGCGCGCAGCTGCTCAATTCGCTGCTTCATGGCAGGCAAATCCTTATCCTGCGGAATGGAAAAGCCGATGGCGCCGATCTTAACGCCCTTGACCTCGGCGGTCATCACCACATCCTGCTTACGGGTCTTGCTGTCCAGGTAGGTGCTGCCAAAGTGCTTGAAGTTCATTTCGTCCAGCGTCTGCATCGTATCCTGATAGCCTTCAAGATAATAATCAAAGCAGTGGTTATTCACCGTATTGACCGCATCCACGCCGGAATTCAGCAGCACCTGCGCGTATTTGGGCTGACCCACCAGCGGAAACACCTTATCGGTATGCTTGGTACGCTCGGTAAAGACAACCTCCAGATTAGCGAAGGTGAAATCATCCTGATCCAGATATTCGCGCACCAGAGAAAAGGGCCAATCCATGCCCTTTTCATCCAGCACCGTGGTGTAGGTATCGGCCTTGCCGCGGTTCTGAATGGCTTCGCCAATGCTGCAATCGCCGATAAAGGAAAGCGTCAGCTGTTCTCCCAGCGCGCAGGCTGGCAATACAATCAGGCACAAAGCCGCGCACAGCGCGCGGACAAGCAGGCTTTTTTTCACAGTTTCAGCTCCTTTGTTCGTATTCGTGCTCATTATAGTTTTTTCCAGCGTTCCTTGTCAATGCACGGGATGTAACAATTATTCGATCGTCAGCGTATGGCGCAGGCTGCGCTCCTGGCCGGGACGCAGGGCGATCATACCCGGTTTATGGCGAATATCGCCGTCCGCGTCGGTATAATCTGGGGCGTTGCGCCACGGTTCTATGCAGATGTACCCCGCACCCGGCACCGTCCACAGAAGCAGCACATCAAAGTCCGGATACGCCACACGGATTTTGCGTCCGTGCAGCGGGCTTTGCAGGGTAACGCCGCGGCTGGCAAGGTTTAAAAACACCAGGGAATCATACGTTTCAAAGTCCGCGCGGCGCAGTTGAAACACGCGCGTATGCTGCCCAAGCGATACCGTGCGATGGGTGATCAGCGAGCCCTCCAGCAGGCTGTGGTCAAAATTCTCAGCTTGATCAAACACCAGCTCGTAAGCTTCGATGCCCTCCGGCGCGGCGTAAGCCTCGTGCGCGCCCAGGGAAAAGCAAAAGTCCTGCGTATCCAGATTGTGAACCGCGTATTCTACCTGTACCTGGTTTTCACATAGCACATACCGCGCGCGCAATTTATATTGGAAAGGAAAGCCCGGATGCGGCTGCGTCAGCAGGAACGTCACGCTGTCCGCCGTCTGCTTCTCCACCTGCCAGTCCATGCCGCTGGAAAAGCCGTGCTTGGGCATGGCATAGCGCACGCCGTCCAGCGTATAGGCGTCGCCGCGCAGCGCGCCAGCCACCGGGAACAGCACCGGCGCATGCCCTGTCCAGAAGGCGGGATCGCCCTGCCAGATGCGCTCGACGCCATTTTGATCGCGCAGAGATTGCAGCTCGGCCCCATGGGTAGAAAGCACGGCGGTCAGGCGTTCGTTTTTAATTTCAATCATGTCCATGTTAACGTGCTCCTGTACATTTTGATATTTTCATGATATCAGCCCCGCCGCTTCTTGTCAACCGGCGCAGGGCATGCTATAATCACCGGGTAATCAAACGTTTGCCGAAAGGAGCCTTTCATAACTGCGATGAATGCACAAAAGTGGGTTGCCATTTGGGGATCCTCCCCCTCTATTTCCGAGCCGCACCCGGCGCGCTATGCCAAGAATATCACGCTGCGCTATGTGCTGCGCGCCATGCTGGATGGCGAAAAGATCCGCCTGCACCTGAGCAATCTTGGCGGGCAGGAGGACGTTGTGATCCCTCGCGTATACGTCGCCCCCGTCACACAGGGCAGCGACACCGATGAATCGCGCATGCTGCCCGTCACCTTCGGTGGAGATTTTGCCTGTAAGATGGCTGCCGGCGAGAGCGTTGAAAGCGACATTGTCGAGCTGCCGCTCAAGCGCGGGCAGGATTATGCCATCAGCCTGTACCTGGGCGATATGACGCTGCTGGCCTCGGGCACCAAGGATACGGGCCCGCTGTGCCGCGCCTTCTTTGCCGAGGGCAATTTTGCCGCCTGTTCTCAACTGGATCCCTTCTATACCGCGCCGATGAATATCTTCTATTTTCTTACGGGCGTAGACGCGCTGTGCCGCGAGGATTGCCATGCGTTGGTGTGCTTTGGCGACAGCATTACCGCCCAATCCTGGCCCGATTACCTGATGCTGCGCGTGCTGCGCGACGGCCCCGAAAACCTTTCCGTCATTCGCCGCGGCATCGGCGGCAGCCGCGTGCTGCGTTCCTACCAGCATTTGCTGATCCGCCATTATGGGCAAAAGGGCGCGGATCGCTTCGAGCGCGAAGTTGCCGCTGCTGGAGCCGACCGGGTGATCGTCCTGCACGGCGTAAACGATCTGATTCATCCCGACGGCAGCCTGTTCCGTCCGTGGAGCGATTTGCCCACGGCACAGGAATTGATCGACGGCCTGCGCTATTATGTGCAGCGCGGCCATGCGCTTGGCTTGAAGGTCTACCTGGCTACCATCCTGAGCATCAAGGGCTGGCATACCTACAACGCCCAGCGTGAGGAAATCCGCCATGCGGTGAACGCCTGGATTCGCACCCAGACGGAGGCCGACGGCGTGGTGGATTTCGACACGGTCACGCGTGAGACAGCCGATCCCGATCTGCGCCGCCCGGACTGCGACAGCGGCGACCATCTGCATCCCAGCCTCGAAGGCGCGCAGCGCATGGCCGAGAGCGTACCGGCAGAATACTTGAAATAACTGATATCAGGCAATAAGGCAATAAAAACAGGCATGATTTCAATCGTGCCTGTTTTGCTTTTATTTTGCTGTTTTGGCAGTCAAAGCCTCCAGCATTTTTGCCGCTTCTGCCAAGAGCTTTGGCGTAGTCTCCGGATAGGTAAGCTCCGCAGGCGGAACCTCAAACGCCCTGATCTCCTTCATTTCGCTTTCAGGCAGCTCCCCCAGTGCATGAACGACGGCAAGAAAAACCATGCCGTTTGCGCACGCTTGACGGTTAAACCCCCAATAATCGCACACGGGATAGATTTCCGCATCCCTGACGCCGCTTTCCTCAAAAAGCTCGCGCTTTGCGCATGCAAGCGGCGTTTCTCCCGCTTCAATATGCCCGCCCTGCGTTTCCCAGGTGCTGCGCTGCCTGTGCCTTGAAAGGAGCCATTTTCCCTGATAAGCAGCGCAGACTACCGTATATTTGTATCGTTCAAGAAAGCTGAACGGAAAAATCCTGCACTGCAATTTTCCGCGCATCAATTCGCGTTCAATCCTGGGCGCATTCAGATCAATGCCCATATTGCTGCATTTTTCAATCGCAGCCTTATGACCTTGCAGCGCTGCCTGACGATACCAATAGGCAGCCTGCTCCATATCCTGACGCCCGCCGGCGGCATGCTCATAGTACGCAGCAAGGGTATAGCGCGCGTCGCAGTCTCCCTGATCAGCCGCCCGGCGTATCTGATGAATTTCTTCTAATGCTTCGTTTTTATCAGGCATATTTCAAATGCTCCTCTTTTGCAATCATCTTCTGGAATATGCATCCCATTATAGCATAGAAGCAAGCCGCTTTTCAATCGTCCCATGCGATCTATTGTGCAAAAACGGGCAGCATCCAGCCATCGCCGCATGCTGTCCGTTTTTCTACAGGCCGATCTGCCGCTTTCAATCGATCTCGATCACGCCGGGATAATAGCTCATCACCTCGGTGTCCAGGTTGATCGCCGTGCGGCGCGCCTCATCGGGCAGCTCGTAGGGAGCGCCCTCCACCTGCAGCTTTACCTCCTTTACGCCGGGGAACTGCGAGGCGGTATACACGATGGCGCGCAGCATCTGTACCTGATCCTGCCCATCCTCGGGCGCAAACTCCTTGGTCAGGTTAATCGTCACCACGCCGTTTTTCATCGACACGTTTTTCACCGCGCAGCCCTCAGGCATGGCGCGTTCCAGGCCGCTGTCTGCCTTGGGGCCATGGCACAATTCCACCATGGCGGTGGTGATATCTGCATCCGAATACACCACGCGCGTAACGGGCACCAGCATGCGCCCCGTCGCAGAGGGGAAGTACAGCCGCAAAAGGCTGGCGCTCTTGTCGCCCGCATCGAAGGTGGCCACGGTTTCCATGTTCAAATCCTTATCGGTAAACACGCCCGACACATTGGTGCCATGCGTCAGCTTGGAACGCGCCTGGCCGTCAAACAGGAATGTAACCTCCTTGACGCTTGAAAAGGCCGTCAGCGTCTGCGCCACCGCGCCCACCATCAGGCTTTCGGCCTCGGCGCTGCCGCAGGATAGCGCCGCCTTGCCCAGATCCACCCGGGCGCGGCCGTCCGCGATGTCCAGATCAAAGGTCGTTCCTTCGGGCACCACGGTTTTCAGACCCATCTTTGCTGCGGCCAGATCGTTTTCCGGGCTTTGTACCAAACGGCTCAGGGCCGCCTTGGCAATGCCGTCTGTCTTGGCCACGCGCGTGGTAACAGGCACCAGATACCCCTCGCCATCCTGATAATAGACGGTAATGCTCTGCATATCCTGCGCGCTCTGCGCCGCGGTTTCGGTTACGTTCACCGCGGTGTTCTGCGACAACTGCCCCTGCTCATAGCGGCTCATGGCCGTTTCGTCCCCGCGCAGCGCCAGCGCCACCACCAGCGCCGCTGATACCAGGATCAGCATTCTCTCCACATCCGCCCGCGTGATTCTCCATTTCAGTTTCACCTGTTTCACCCCTTGTCTCATGCTTGTAGGGCATTGTATGCGCCAGATTTTTGTGCTATGATTGCTATGGGTGATGCTTTATGCCATTGGATGGCCTGACGCTTGGTTTTATTGCGCGCGAGCTGCAGCAAACGCTGGCCGGCGCGCGCGTGGAGCGCGTGACGCAGCCGGAAAAGGATATGCTGCTGCTGGCACTGCGCAATAACGGTCAGAATTATAAACTGATTCTTTCCGCCAGCCCCAGCTTTGCGCGCGCGCATCTGACAAAGGGGCAGTTTATCAATCCCATCGACGCGCCGATGTTCTGCATGCTGATGCGCAAGCACCTGTCGGGCGGGCGGCTGATGGAAATCTCCCAGCTAAACGGCGACCGCGTGCTGCTGCTGCGCTTTGAAGCTCAGGACGAGCTGGGCGTGATGCATCCGTATGAGATGTATCTGGAGGCCATGGGCAGGCACAGCAACCTGACGCTGGTGCGAGACGGGCGCATTATCGATGCGATCCGTCATGTGACCGACGATATGAGCCGCGTGCGCCAGGCGCTGCCCGGCCTTCCCTTTACCCTGCCGCCCGCGCAGGATAAGCTGCCGCCGGAATACACAACGGAAGCGGCGCTCTTGGCGCGCCTGTCCGGCTGCACCGGACGGCTGGATAAAGCACTGTCCGGGTGCATATCGGGTTTGTCCGCCATTGCGGCGCGCGAGCTTAGCTTCCGCCTGACGGGCGCAGAACAGGCCGAGCTTGCCGCCGTTCAGCTGCCTGAGCTTTGCACGCGGCTAAGCAGCTTCCTATCGCGTCTGCCCCAGATGGGCCCGCCGGTGCTGCTGCTGGATGAAAACGGTCTGCCCGCCGATGTGTTCCCCTTCCTGTACCTATCCTACCCGGCAGATCGCCAGCGGGCGGCAGGCAGCCTGTCCGCCGCGCTGGATGAATACTACGACGGCCGCGACCGCCGCGACCGCGTGCAGCAGCGCTCCGCCAGCCTACGCAGGCTGCTCAAAACGCATCTGGAACGGTGCGAGAAAAAGCTGGCTCTGCAGGAAGAGGAACTGCTCAACGCCGACAAGATGGAGGATTACCGCGTGATGGGCGAATTGCTTACCGCGCAGCTGCATCTGGTGCCGCGCGGCGCGCAGCAGGTAACACTGCCCGATTATTACACCGGCGGCACGCTGGATATCCCCCTGGACGTGCGCCTATCTCCCGCGCAAAACGCGCAGCGCTATTTCAAGCGCTATCAGAAGGCGCGCGCAGCGGCCCGCCTGGCTGCCGAACAAAAGGAAAAAACGCTGTCTGAAATCCGTTTGCTTGAGGAAGCGCTGGTCGGACTGGAAAGCAGCGAAAACGAGGACGATCTAAACGACGTGCGCCGCATGCTGACCGAGGCTGGCGTGATCAAAAAGACGGCGGCAGAGCGCAAAAAGCAGCCCAAGAGCCAGCGGCAGTCCGCGCCCATGCGGTTTAACGCAGCCGACGGCACAGAAATCGCCGTGGGCAAAAACGCCCTGCAAAATGAGCGGCTTACCCTGTCCGCACGCGGCGAGGATATTTGGCTGCACGCCAAGGATATGCCCGGCTCGCATGTGATTATCCGCGCCGAGGGCCGTGAGGTCAGCGACGATACCCTGCTGACCGCCGCCAGGCTCGCCGCCTTTTACAGCAAGGCTCGCGGCGTGGCTGTGCCGGTGGATTACACGCTGCGCAAATTTGTCAAAAAGCCCTCCGGCGCCCCGGCAGGTTTCGTCAACTACACCAGGCAGAAAACGCTGATCATCACAGTCTCCGAAGCGGAAATACGAAAAATAAATCAAATCAAATAGCCCGCCGCCTTCCCAGCCGCGGGCAAATGATGTAGAATAGTAGCACTTGCGTACAGAAAGGATGGTAAGCAATGCGAACAGAGGATTTTCTGCGCCAGGTCACGGTTCTTCCCGGGCTTTCGGGCAACGAGGGTGAAGTGGCGCGCTTTATCGCCGAAGCCTTTCGCCCTTATTGCGATGAGGTTACGATCGACCCGTTAAACAGCGTCATCGGCCATATCAGGGGAAACGGCCCCAAGGTAATGCTGTGCGCGCATCTGGACGAAATCGGCCTGATGGTATCCGATATCGAAAAGGACGGTTCGCTGCGCATGCGCAGCGTGGGCGGCGTGGATCCGCGCATCCTGCCCGGCATGCGCGTGACGGTATACGGCCGTGAACGGCTGATGGGCATCATCGGCGCCAAGGCGCCGCACCTTCTGTCTGCCGCCGACCGTGAAAAGAACTACGCCCGCGAAGATTTGTATGTCGATCTGGGCATGAGCGCCCAGCGCGTGCGCGAGCTGGTGCAGATCGGCGACTGCATCGCGCTGGAGGGCGGCTTTACCAAGCTGCTCAATGATCGCTATGCCAGCAAAACCATTGATGACCGCGGCTGCGTGGCCATTTTGCTGCGCACGATGGAGGCGCTGCAGCGCATCGATACCCAGGCCGATCTCTATTTTGTCGCCTCCTGCCAGGAAGAGGTCGGCTCCATCGGCGCGATGACCTCCGCCTACGGCATCTATCCCGATTTCGCCGTGGCGCTGGACGTCAACCATGCCAAGACGCCCGGCTCTCCCGACCTTGAAACCTTTGACCTGGGCAGCCCGCTGGCCACCATGGGGCCTTTCATCCACCCCATGCTGCGCAGAAGGCTTGGCGAAATCGCCAAGGAAAACAACATTACCCTGCAATCCGCCGTCGCCCCGCGCTATACCTATACCGATGCGGACAATATCGGCCTGGCCCGCGACGGCGTCCCCTCGGTGCTGTTGGAGCTGCCGCTCAAGTACATGCACACCTCAGTGGAAACCTTTGATATGCACGCACTGACCGAGTGCGCGCGCCTGCTGACGGCCTACTGCGCCGCCATTGACGACAGCTGGAGGGATGAACTGTGGAATTAAAGCAACTGTGTGAAATCCATGCCCCCTCGGGCGATGAGGGGCAGCTGCGCAAGCTGCTGTTAGAGGAGGGCAAGCGCCTGTGCGGCGCGGAAAACGCGCGCATTGATCGTTCCGGCAACGTGATATGCACCCGCAAGGGGACCCAGCCCGGCAAGCCGCATGTGTGCGTATCGGCCCATATGGATGAGGTAGGCTTCATCATCGAGGCCGCCACGGAGGACGGTCTGCTGCGCTTCCACCCCATCGGCGGCATCGATCCGCGCGTGGTAGTATCCAAGCGCGTGCTGGTGGGCCATGATCTATTGCCCGGCGTAATCGGCGCGATGGCCATCCACCTGCAATCCGCCGCTGACCGCAGCCGCGTGCTGGGCTTTGACGGCCTGTACATTGATATCGGCGCGAAGGATAAAGCCGAAGCGCTGGCCAAGTGCCCCGTAGGCACCTATGCCTATTTCGATACCCCCTATCAGCCTTTTGGCGACGGCTTTGTGTGCGCCAAGGCGCTGGACGACCGCGTGGGCTGCTACACCATTCTGGAATTGATGCGCGAAACCTATCCCTGCGACGTCACCTTTGTGTTCGCCGTGCAGGAGGAGGTGGGCTGCCGCGGCTCCCATGGCGCGGCCTACGGCGTACAGCCCGATATCGTGCTGAACCTGGAAGGCACGGCGGCCAATGATCTGGGCTGCGTGGATGATCAGTTCAAGGTCTGCCGTCCCACCCAGGGTGTGGCCGTCAGCTTTATGGACGGCAGCAGCATTGGCCAGCGTAAGCTGTTTAAGGAGATTCTGGATCTGGCCGAGCACGAGCATATTCCGCATCAGATCAAACGCGGCGTAACGGGCAGCAACGACGCATCCGCCTATCAGCGCGCCGCAGCCGGCTGCCTTACCTGTGTGCTGTCCGTGCCCTGCCGCTATATCCACAGCGGCGCGTCGGTAGCCTATCTGGAGGATATTCAATCGCAATATGAGCTTGTGCGCGCCTTTTTGATGCACGCCTGACGATAAGGAGGTAACAATCATGCTTCGAGATACGCTCAAAACCCTGCTTGCCGCCTACGGTCCCAGCGGCAACGAGCATACCGTGGCCGAAACCGTCAAGGGCCTGATCGCCTCGCATGTGGACAGCATGCGCGTGGATGCGATGGGCAACCTGATCGTTGAAAAGCTGGGCACGGATGAAAACGGCAAGCGCATCATGTTTTCCGCCCATATGGATCATATCGGCTTCGTTGTCACCGATATCGATGAAAACGGCTTCCTTCGCGTGCATAACGTGGGCGGCGTAAATCCTGTGATCTCCAACGCCCGCCATGTGGTGTTTGAAAACGGCGTGGAAGGTGTGATCTACTGCCAGCCGCTCAAGGGCGAAAACCCGGCGATGAAGTATCTGTTCATCGATATCGGCGCGGAGGACCGCGCCGACGCGGAGCGCAGCGTGCAGGTGGGCGATATGGCCGTGTACGCGCCCGATTGCTTTGATCTGGGCGAAAACCGTGTGGCCTCCCCCGCCATGGACGATCGCTGCGCCTGCGCCCTGCTGTGCGAAATGCTGATGTACCTGGACGAAACACCCAACACCGTGGTGGCTGTCTTCAGCACCCAGGAGGAAGTGGGTTGCCGCGGCGCAATGACCGCCGCTTACAGCGTGCGCCCCGATATGGGGGTGGCGCTGGATGTGACCGCCTGGGGCGATACGCCCGAGGTCAAGCTGCCCGCCGTCAAGCTGGGTAAGGGGCCTGCGGTCAAGTTCATCGACAGCAGCATGATCGCCACCCCTGCCGTGCGCGATTTGATGCTGCGCGCCGCGGAGGAGGCCGGCGTTGCCGCCCAGCGCGAGGTGCTGCCCTTTGGCGGCACGGACGGCAGCTCCATCCAGCGCTCCCGCGCGGGCGTGCCTACCGGCACCCTGTCCATTCCCTGCCGCTATGTCCACTCCCCTGCCGAGGTCATCGATATGCGCGATATGGAAGGCGCACTCAAGCTCCTGCTGAAGCTGGTTGAAATCGCATAGTTTTTCTTTTCTGAACAGCACTTATTGGTTTTTCACGGGCGAATCACGCAGGCGGCGCGGTTCGCCCTTTTGAATGCGCGTCGATCTTAAAAACCCCTTGACGCATTTGGGCGCGGGCGTTATCCTATGCTTATCAAGCATCCCGGAGGTCATGCATGACGATCCTGATTGAAAAAGCCGCGCGCAGGCTGACCGCCGAGCGGGACGGTCAGCGTTTTTGCTGCCGCATGGCGCTGGGAAGACACCCTGTCGGCCACAAGCAATGCGAGGGCGATGGTAAAACGCCAGAGGGCGAGTATTATATCTGTCTCAAGCGCGAAACAGGCAAATTCGGCTGTGCGCTGGGTATCAGCTACCCCTCCGCATTGGATGCACGGCAGTCCGTGCACGACGGTCGTTTACCTGTCGACCTTCTGCCCCTGTTTGAAGCGGCTCAGTCGGCACAAAAAAGGCCGCCCTGGGGAACCTCCCTGGGCGGCGAAATCTACATTCACGGCGGCGGAAACGCGCCGGATTGGACGGCAGGCTGCATCGCCCTGAGCGACGCAGATATGGCTGTGCTTTTTGCCATGGCGCGCGAAGGCGATACGGTGCGCATCATTCCGTAGCCTTGTAAATAGCCAGGAACAGCGCGCCATCCTGCGCCTGCGCTTCAAAGCGGATGGGGAAATCATAATCGTTGCGGAAAATGAAATTGATGCCTTTCGCTTCGTTGCCAACAGCCGCGTCCATATCGGCAGGCAGATACTCAGCGCTGCCAGGGCCATGGGAGCGGCGCAGAGTGATAGTAATTCCAGGCAATTGCAGCAGCAGGTTATACATGGTGCTGGATACCTGGCACACACCGCCGCCAGGGCCCAGACCCCAGCCGGTTTCAATCAGCACAGGGCCCTTCACATAGCCCTTGCTGGGATAGAAGGGGCCATAGTGGTTATTATAGTTGATGGTCTTGCCGCTTTGCAAGATTTCATTGTTGATATAATCGCAATTAACGCCGATATTGACCTCTTTGCCATGCTTGCTCACATCGTCCGAACCCGTCACATAATAGGTGGTGAAGGTGGCAATGGGGGCTTCGTCCGTGCCTGCATCGTCCTCCGGGCATACGGGCAGCAGCTCACTCAGCTCGTTGGTGTTCACATAGCCGTACTGGCGATAATAGGCCAGATACGCCCAACCGTTCACAACGCCAATAATGGAGATACGCGTTCCCGCCGTCAAGGGAATCAACACGTCCGCGCTCTCATCAGCCTCTGTACGCACCTTGGCGCCGTTCGCGCCTACTGTGCCTACATACCCGTACATTTCCACGCCAAAGGGCGGCGTGGTGCTGGAATCGATGGCCTTGCCCGATTCCAGATGGCGGCGCAGCACATAGCCGACGACGCCGCTGCTGTTGATATATGCCCATTCCGGATCAAAGGAATACACCTTAACGCTTGCGCCCTGATAGATGCGGCCAAGCGTTTTGCTTTGCGTGCTGGGCTCGCTGTAAATCGGAGCGCTGATTTTGGGGTTGGCCGTCCAGAGCGCCGTCAGCTTTTCAGCCCGCACAGGCAGGGTAATCATCAACAGCGCCAGCACCAGCGCCAGGCACAGGAATCTTTTCATTTGGTCTCTCCCAATGCTTTTGTGGTAATGTCCTCGCCATTTAAGGCACAATAGACCATATTATCGCCGTCATAGATAAACTTAAGCGAGAAAAACTCGTCCGTCTTCAGCAATAGATCCAGGAAAATGCGATCTCCCTGCCACAGGTTCAGCTGCGGCACATCGCTCAGCGGCACCCAGCGCAGATCGCCCTCGTTGCAGTCCTGCGTCAATTCACCCTGGGCCTGCGCGGTATAGAGGAAAATATACTCGCTGTCCCAACCGGGGCTGATAAAGGTAAGCAGTCCGCGCATGCGCGGATGCACCAGCGTAAGCCCCGTTTCTTCCATCACCTCGCGGGCAATGCACTCCTCAGGCGATTCATCCGTTTCCAGCTTGCCGCCCACACCGATCCACTTGCCCTCGTTCACATCGTGCTGCTTTTTCACGCGATGCAGCATCAGATAGCAGCCGCCGCGCTCGATATAGCACAGGGTTGATAGCTTCATCATGGCAAACGCCTCACTGCTTAGGCGGGCGCTCGGTCAGCTTTTCCCGATGGCCGTCCTCATACTGAATATAAGTATTATTCAGCTGCTGCTTAAAGCCCTCGCGGAAATCCTTCAAATACTCCGCGCGCAGCTCGGCCTGTTCCTTCAATTCGTCCTCGGTCAACCCAACGGTCTTTTTTTTGCGCGCCAGTTCGTTAATGCGCGCCACCTGTTCCTTGGTCATGCGTAATTGCTCCTTTTCTTAAACACGAATCCGCATACCGCCGGCAGAGCCAGCAGCAGCACATAGGGCACATACAGCAGGAAACGGCTGATGCCCGAACGATCGATCATAAACTCCAGCCCGATCACGCCGCCCGCCACCAGGGCGATCACGCCCAGCGCCAGCCATACCGGCCAGCCACGCCCCAGTCGCTTGGCATAACGGCGGGCAAAGATCAGCAGAGCCGCTGCGAACATCACTGCGTACAACAGCATTTGCAGGCTGACAAAGGACTCGCGCATATGCGCGTCAAAGCGCAGGCTTTCCCACAGCACCTGCGTGCAGCCAAACAGCAGCATGGCCGAAAGCAGGGTATCGCCGTCGCGCTTGCCGTGCAGCAACCCCGGCAGCAGCGTCACGGCCAGGATCAGCGCACATAGCGCTTCCAGCACATAGGTTTTCAGATACAGGGCGTATTCATCACCCGTAACCAGCCAACCCTGCCGCCACACCTCGCTGACCAGCGCGCGGCTGCGCCCCAGCATTTCGGTATACTGCTCGCCGACACGGGCAAAGGCGATAAACACCAGCAGCGCCGGCGCCATCATATCCAGCATGCGCCGAGCCGGAACCGCAAGAATTTTGGCCGCAATCACCGCCGCCAGCGCCGCGCCAAGCAGCGCGCCCACCATGGAGTGGCCGCCGCCCCAGAAGCACAGCATCGCCCGCAACGAAAAGATGCCGCGAAAGCGCCCATCCAACAGGCAGAACAGCACGCGCGAGCAGGCAACGCCCAGCGGCATAGCCAGCACCGCATACAGCGGAGCCGCGCCCGCAGGCATGCGCCGCGCGCGGCAGCACAGCGCCAGCACAATCACCGCCGCCAGCACACCCAGGGCGATATGCAGCCCGTAATAGTAAATCTTGATATTTCCAAGCAGGAAATAGGCAGCTTCATCCAGCATGATTATTTGCTCCAGGTTTCAGGGTCAACAGCGGTGGCAAAGTAGATAAAATCGCTCTGCTGGCGCTCGTTTTTGATAGTACGGCCGGTCTGATAGTATTCGCCGTTGAAAATCATGGTGGCGGAGTTTCCGCCGTCCAGGTTATAGGCCTGGGTGCAGTGCAGCTCGTTAAACATAAAGTCCGCCAGCGTCTGCTGGGTCACGCCGTTGGAGCTGCTGCTGCGTCCCTCGGCCAGCGCCACCACATAGGTCAGCTTATCCACCTGGCCGATAGCCATGCGCGGCTCCTTGCCGTTGGGATTATAGCCGTACTCCTTGTCCACAGTCAGCAGCTGCCCATCCTTTACCAAGGCAGGGCCAAAGGTGAAGGCGTTGATTACACTCAGCCCCGTGGCCTTAAAAGCGTCCATATCCGCCTGATTGGACTTGATAAACAGGTGGAAGTCGCCGTTTTCATCAATAAAGAGGATATCCTTTTTCTTGTTGGTTTTTGCCTTGCGGGTTTCGCCCATGCGGATTTCGTAGGTCTTTTTGGTTTCCTGATCGGCAAAGTAATCGCCGTTGATAGCCAGCACCGCATGATACTCCTTGGCCATGGCGCTGATATAGGTGGAACGGTTACTGGTTGCCTTGGAGCCCGCGATGCCCGTGCGGAGCTGGGAAGCATCCTTGATCTGCACATAGCCGATACGCCAGATCACCCCGTCCTCCTCGCGGGTTTCCATGCGGATGGTCAGCGAGTCATCCTGATAGCCGTCCTCGGTATAGGCATCAGGATTCGGCTGCATGCCGGCAGAAAAGTCAATCGGCAGTGCGTAGGAAGTCTCCTCCTGCGCTTCCTCGGCATTGGCGGTAGGAACCAGCCAACGGATCAAACCGCTGTCCCAGGCCTCATCCGCCCAGGTATCCTGATATTCCTCCAGCATGCTGCCCGAGGGCACGGCAAAAGGCAGGGCCAGGATCATCAGCGCCGCCATGGCGCACAGCAAAATCCGGATAGAAAGCTTCATTTTGTGTTTCTCCTATTCGTTATTTAGTAGCCGTAGGTATCCAGATAGTCTCGCATCAGCGGGGTGATATCCAGGCCGCTACGGTCTGTAAAGAACTGCTCAAAGTCTGCGCGGCTGGCACGCTTGAATGCAAATGCGTCGCAGTATTCATGCAGCAGCTTGTCCATCTGCCCGCCGGTCATCTCATCCAGCGCCAGCGGCAGAGCTGCGCCGCGGCCATATACCACCGTGGCGTAGGTTTGCAGCGAGCCAAAGTAAGATATGGGCGAACCGGGCGTAACGGTCTGATTGATTTTCTCACGCATAGGCGCGTCCACGCGCAGGATGCGCAGGTTTTCATAGGCGTTCGCGCCGTATTTTTCGCGGGCATAGCGCAGCATGGCATATTCGCACAGCGCTTCATCCTGCCATGCGTCCGTCACCTGATCGCTGCCTACTAATGCGTAAAACCACTGGTGTGCCGTTTCGTGAGCCAGCATCAGCTCCAGCGAATCAGCCTGGCTTTCGGCCATCCAATCACGGCCGATGAAGATCAGACCCGGATATTCCATGCCGCCCAGCGGGAAATCCACCTCGCACACCGTTAGCTGATCGTAGGCATACGCGCCGTACAGACGCGCGTAGGTTTTAAGCGCTTCCGCTGCATAGCCAGCCGCACGACCGGCCGCCTTTTGATCACCCGCATAGGCCGTAACCGTTACGCCGTTCACGCTTTTTTGCGCCGTCTGCCAGCTTGCGCTCAGCGCGAAGGCAAAATCGCGCATGGCATCGCCCTGCATGGTATAGCGCATACGGCCGTCCGCCATCGTTTTCACGCTGGGCTTGGCGCTGGCAGCGCAGACATAGCCAGCCGGTGCAACCAGCGTGACCTCATAGTTGGCACAATCGCTGACAAAGGGATCGCCGACGGCGCAGTACGCATCCTCGCGCCACGCGCCGTTTTCCCATACGGATAAAATTGGCAGCGCATTGCCAAACTGCCACACTGCGCCGTCCGTGCCGAAGCGATGGGCGCAGCGGGGAACCGTCAGCTCGCAGCGCAGCAGCAACCGGCCGCCAACTCCCGGCGCAAGGCTTCCTACCGGCACATGCAACACCGTTTGAGCCGCATCGGCAAAACTTGCCTGGACGACCCGATCATTCCACCACACACCCTCCAGCCGAACGCCACCCGCTGAAAAGCCGTTGGGATAGCAAGCGTCGTAAACTTCCTCAATGGCTGCAGGGCTGGTATCCTCGCTGGCATACGCGCCCGCGCAGGTGCGCAGGACAAGCTCCTGCAGCGTATCGCCCGTGCGGTTGGTATAATCCAGCGTCAGCGTAACGGCCAGCGTGCTTTGCTCGGGACGGAAGACTAGATCATACCGGTAAGTATCCAGCCCATCCCGATATGCCTGAGCGCGGGTCTGCGCCGCAGCGCGCGGCCATAAAATCCAGGCCAGCAGCACCCCCACAAGCAGCAGGGCCGCGCAGGCAAAGCATACCGTGCGCTTTCGTATTATACTACGTTTCGACATGGGCTGTCACCCCCCGGCATCGTAAATTTTTGTGAATATTCGCCCCGGATCGCCTGTTTCGGGGCTAAATATCATCATACAATGAATATTCGCCCCTGTAAAGGCAAAAAGAGGCTTGCAATTGCAAACTTTTCGCGGTATCCTATCATGGTGTTTATTGTGCGCATGCAAAGGAGAGGTTTTTACCATGACCGAATACCGCCTGGCCAGGCCGCAGGAAGAAGCGGACGTACTGGATTTTATCAACATGGTTTTCAGCATGCACTCGCAGCCGCATGATTTTGCCGCGCTGCTGCCCAAGGTGTACGCCCATCCTGGCTTTGCCCGCTATCATTATGTGGCGGTGGAGGACGGCCATATTCGCGGCACGGTGGCGCTGCTGCCCCTGACGCTGCGGGTGGAGGAAAACTGCGCCCTCAAGGCGGGCTATATCGGCTCGGTTGCGGTGCATCCCTATTCGCGCGGCGCGGGCCACATGAAGGCACTGATGCGCATGGCCCTGACCGATGCGGAGGCGCAGGGCTACGATCTGCTGGCGCTGGGTGGGCGGCGACAGCGCTATGCCTATTTCGGCTTTGAAAAGGGCGGCCAGCGGCTGACCTTTTCCCTCAACAGCGATAACGTGCGCCACGCCATGGCGGATGTGGATGAAGATGCCGTGCGCATCCGCGAGGTAACGGACGCGCAGGACGCGGTGCTGGAAGACGTATGGCAGCTGAGCCGCCGTCAGATGCTTACCTGCGAGCGTGACCGTGAACGCCTGCTGGATATCTTTCATTCCTGGCATAACGCCCTGTATGTGCTGGAGGACGCGCGGCAGGACGGCACGTTCCTGGGGTACCTGAACGCCTCGGGCGACCAGATCTGCGAGCTGGCGCTGCTGGACGAACGCCGCCTGGCAGAGACGCTCAAGGCCTGGATGCGCGGCCGCGCCAAGGCGGGCATCACCGTGCCCATGTATCAGCGCGTGCGTGCAAGCTATCTTAAGAGCATTGCGGAAAACTACACGGTAACCGACGCGCACATGCTGCGCGTAATCAACTGGCGGCATACGCTGGAAACGCTGCTGACCTTCAAGTCGGGCTATCAGCCCCTGTGCGACGGACGGTTTGTGTTTGAGGTAGAGGACGGCGGCCGCTATCTCATCCAGGTGCGCGATCATGAGGTGGTTGTGCGCGACACGCAGGAAACGCCCGCTCTGTGCTTTACCCAGCAGCGCGCGGCGGAGTTCTTCTTCTCCCCCTATTCGGCGCTGATGGAGGCTTCGCCCATGCTCAAGTCTTTCCTGCCCGCGCCCTTTGAAATCCCCTCGGCGGACGCTTTTTAAGCTTGACAGCCGCCCCTTCGTTTGGTATGATAAAGTTACAATAGACAGAAAGGGATGAAAAAATGCGCAACTAATCCGGCTTTGACAAAACGATAACAATGGCTATCCGCAGTGCGGAGCGTTGTTTGCGTGTGTCAAAACGGAATAGCGGCGTATATAGACGGCGCGCTTTTGGCGTGCTGCTGTTTGCCTCCGTTTTGGGTCTGCGCTGCGGGGAAACGGAGGTTTTTTTATGCTGTCAGTTCGCCATCTGTCCATCCAGCACCGGCAGGATCTGCGCCCGCTGGTCGATGACCTTTCCTTCACCGTATCCGGTCAGGATCGCCTGGCCATCATCGGCGAGGAGGGCAACGGCAAATCCACGGTGCTTAAAATACTATATCAGCCCACGCTGGCAGACGACTATGCGCTCTTCAGCGGCCAGGTCGACCGTTCGGGCGAACGGCTGGCCTATCTGCCCCAGGAGCTGCCCGAGGCGTGCCGCGAGCTTCCCGTATACGCCTTCTGCGCACAGTGCGAGGCCTTTCTGGAAGCTCCGCCGCGCGAGCTGCACGCCCTGTGCGCCCAGCTTCGGCTGCCCGTCGAGCTGTGCTACGCCGAATGCCCAATGAAATCGCTTTCAGGCGGTGAAAAAATCAAGCTGCAATTGCTGCTGCTTCTGTGCGCGCACCCAAGCCTCCTGCTGCTGGACGAGCCCAGCAACGATCTGGATCTGAGCGCGCTGGACTTCCTGGAGCGCTTCATCTGCACCTGCGGCCTGCCGGTGATCTACATCTCCCACGATGAAACGCTGCTGTCCCGCACAGCCACGCGTGTGCTGCATCTGGAGCTTACGCATCACAAAAAGGAGCCGCGCTGGACGCTGGCCAACGTGCCCTACGATGAATACATATCCCGCCGAGCGCAGCAGCTATCCCTGCAGGAAAGCCGGGCGCAGCTGGAAAAGCGCCAGGAGCGCATCCGACAGGAGAAATTCGAGCGCATCCTCAACGCCGTCGATCACGCGCAGGCGGCCATCTCGCGCGGAGATCCGCATGGCGCACGGCTGCTAAAGAAGAAGATGCACGCCGTCAAATCGCTGGAGCGCCGCTACGAGCGCGAACGCGAGAATCAGACGCAGCGACCCAACATCGAATACGCCATCGACGCTTCCTTCGTGGGCAGTCATGCCCTGCCCGCAGGCAAGGTGGCGCTGGATATCTCCTTGCCTGCGCTTTGCGTGGAAGGCCGCACGCTCAGCCGCGATATCTCCCTGCGCATGCAGGGCACGGACAAGGTGCTGCTGATCGGCGATAACGGCTGCGGCAAGACGACGCTGCTGCGCAGGCTTGCGCAGAATCTGCTGGCGCGCGATGATATCCGCGCTGCCTATATGCCCCAGCGCTATGAAGAAACAATGGATGAAGACCAGAGCGCCATTGCCTATCTGCACACGCGCGGCGACAATGAGCAGCTGACCCGTCTGCGCACGTATCTGGGCGCGTTCAAGTTTTCCACCGAGGAGATGGAACATCCCATCCGCTCACTTTCGGGCGGACAAAAGGCCAAGCTGTTTTTCCTCCGGATGATCCTGGAGGACGCAAACGTGCTGCTCTTGGACGAGCCCACCCGCAACCTGTCGCCCCTGTCCGCCCCTGTCATCCGCGCGCTGCTGCTGGATTTTCCCGGCGCCATCCTGGCCGTCACTCATGACCGTCTGTTGATGCAGCAGTGGCCCGGCCGCGTGCTGCGCCTGACGGAGAATGGGCTGAGCGACGTAACGGCGGCGGTAAAATCGCAGAGCGGCGCAGTTGGGGCTTGACATCCCAGATAATATTTCCTATAATGAAACAACGCAAGGATCGGGACAAGTAGCCCCGCCATTCCCCCTTTCAGAGAGCCCGCGGACGGTGCAAGCGGGCAGGGGCGGCGGTGTGAATACGCCCGGGAGCGCGAACCTGAAGGGCAACTGTGTAGGGAACGCCGGCGCGCCGGTTACAGCGCAGGGGAATTTGATGTTCCCGCTAAGGGAAAACGGCGCAAGCCTTTTCCAAACGGAAGTGGTACCGTGATGTGTTCATCGCCTTCCGGCATATGCCGGAGGGCGTTTTCTTATCCCGCAAACCTGAAAGGAGTATCTATCCAACCATGCAGGAATCCGAACGTTTCGCCGCCCGCGTAGAGGGTGTCAGCGGCAGTGCCATCCGTGAGCTGTTCAAGCTGACCTCCCGGCCGGGCGTCATCTCCTTCGGCGGCGGCAACCCGTCCCCCGCCGCGCTGCCCGATGAAATTGTGGCTGATATCTGCCGCGAGCTGGTGGCTACCAACGGCAAGGTGCTGCTGCAATACGGCATGACCGAGGGCCTGCCCGCCCTTCGCGAAAGCCTGACAGGCTATCTGCAAAGCGAATTTGGCGTAACCACCGATGCGGGCTGCATCCTGCCCGTAACCGGCTCCACCCAGGCGTTTAACCTGCTGCTGGACGCTTATACCGATCCGGGCGACGTAATTCTGACCGAAAATCCCACCTTCCTTGGCGCTACGCAGGCCATGCATCTGCATCAGCTGCGCGTCATCCCGGTGGACAGCGACGAGCAGGGGCTGCGCGTGGACGCGCTGGAGGAGGCCATTCGCCGCCATCGTCCGCGCATGCTGTATACCATCCCCACCTTCCAGAACCCCACGGGCGTAACCATGCCGCTGGAACGCCGCAAGCGCATTGCCGAGCTGGCCGCGCAGTATGATATCCTGGTGGCGGAGGATGATCCCTATCACTCCCTGCGCTATGCGGGCGAGAGCCTGCCGGCCATCAAGGCCTTTGACACGAACGGCCATGTGGCGCTGATGGGCAGCTTTTCCAAGGTAATCTCCCCCGGCCTGCGCGTGGGCTTCCTGGTATGCGAGCCCAAGCTCCTTCGCAAGTGCGTTATCTGCAAGCAGTCGGACGATCTGCACACGGCCAACCTCAACCAGGCTGTCGTGGATGCTTATCTGCGCCGCGACCTGCTGCGCCCCCATGTGCAGGCCGTCTGCGCCCGCTACGGCGCGCAGCTGACGTGCATGCTGGACGCGCTGAACGGCATGCGGGGCGTGCAGCGCTTTACCCGGCCAGAGGGCGGCCTATTTATCTTCGCCTATCTGAAGGACAATGTGAACGCCACCGAAATGCTGATGAAGGCCGTGGATCGCGGCGTGGCCTACGTGCCGGGCACGTATTTCTATCCAGACGGCGGGCACGAGAACACCCTGCGGCTCAATTTCTCCAACGCCGATATTCCCACCATCGAGCGCGGCATGGCGCTGCTAAACGACTGTCTGAAATAAAAATCACAATACATCACACGATCAGGAGGAACATCATATGCATATTCTTGACACCCTGAAGGAACGCGGATTCATCGCCCAGGTAACCTTTGAAGACGATCTGTACAAGCAGCTGGAGCGCGAATCCACTCCCTTCTACGTAGGCTTTGACCCCACCGCCACCAGCCTGCACTTCGGCCACTTCATCCCCATCATCGCCATGGCGCACATGCAGCGCGCGGGCCACAAGCCCATTGCCCTGGTGGGCGGTGCAACGGCCATGATCGGCGACCCCAGCGGCAAAACCGATATGCGCAAGATGATGACCGTGGAAACCATCGATCACAACGTCGCCTGCATCAAGTCTCAGCTGTCCCGCTTTATCGAGTTTGGCGACGACAAGGCGCTGATCGTCAACAACGCCGACTGGCTGCGCGGCCTGGGCTATATCGATTTCATCCGCGATATCGGCTCGCTGTTCTCCGTCAACCGCATGCTGACGGCCGAGTGCTACAAGCAGCGTCTGGAGCGCGGCCTGACCTTCCTGGAGTTCAACTACATGCTGATGCAGAGCTACGACTTCCTGCAGCTCTTTAAACACTACGGCTGCCGTCTGGAAATGGGCGGCGACGATCAGTGGAGCAACATGCTGGCCGGCGCGGATCTGATCCGCCGCAAGGAGCATGAGGATGCTTACGCCTGCACCTTTAAGCTGCTGATGAACCACGAAGGCAAAAAGATGGGCAAGACCGAAAAGGGCGCGCTGTGGCTGGACGCCAATCTGTGCTCCCCCTACGAGTTCTATCAGTACTGGCGCAACATTGCCGACCAGGATGTAAGCAAGTGCCTGGCGCTGCTCACCTTCCTGCCCATGGACGAAGTGCGCCGTCTCAGCGCCCTGCCCGGGCAGGAGATCAACGAGGCCAAGAAGGTGCTGGCCTTTGAGTGCACCAAGCTCGTCCATGGCGAGGAAGAAGCCACCAAGGCTCAGCAGGCGGCCAGCGCGCTGTTTGGCGGCGGCGCTGCCTCCCAGGATGTACCCACCTTCAATATCACCCGCGATTTGCTGTCTGCCGACGGCCGCCTGACCACGCTGCTCAACAGCTGCGGTCTGTGCACCAGCCGCGGTGAAGCCCGCAAGCTTGTGCAGCAGGGCGGCGCTACGGTGGGCGACAGCAAGGTAACGGATATCGATTTCGTCATCACGGCGGATATGATCGGCTCCGACGGCCTGCTGCTGCGCAAGGGCAAGAAGAGCTACTGCCGCCTGGTGCTGATCTAAGCCTCCCTCATGAACAGCTACAAAACCATCAAGCAGCCCGCGCGTGAGGAATATGTAATCAACAAAAGCCGCTTTATCGGCCATGCCTGCCCCTGCCAGACAGAGGAGCAGGCGCTGGCCTTTTTGAAGCGCATCCGCGAGGAATACCGCGACGCTACGCACAATTGCTATGCCTATGTCATCGGCGAAAATGCCGGCATCATGCGCTACAGCGACGACGGCGAGCCGGGCGGCACGGCGGGTCTGCCCATGATGGAGGTGCTCAAGGCCCGCGGCGTAGTCAACCTGTGCGTAGTGGTTACGCGTTATTTCGGCGGTATTCTGTTGGGCGCAGGCGGGCTGGTGCGCGCCTATTCGCACAGCTGCGCGCTGGCGCTGGACGCGGCGCAGGTATCCATCATGGAGCTGACCCAGCGCGTGCTGTTCGACGTCCCCTACCCGCTGTGGGATAAATTCAGCTACGCCCTGCAATCGCTGCCCTGCATATTGGAGCGCAGCGAGTTTCAATCCTCCGTGGATGCAACGCTGCTGATTCGGGCCAGCGACCTGGAACGCGTAACGCAGCAGATCGCCGCCCTGTCCGACGGCAAGATCGATTTTCTGCCAACAGATGAGCTGTTCTATCCCTGGCCTGAAGCCTGAAAACACAAAAGCATCCCGCAAAGGGCAATACTCTTAAAACAAGGAACAATCATAGCAGGTTGCACTGCTGTGGCTGTTCTTGTGTTTGATGCTGTTGTGTGATAATATGAAGCTGAGCAGGGCTGCAAATCGGAATTTGACGGAGGAATCATTATGGAAATATCTATTTGCAAACTGACTATTGAATTATTGGATGATTGGTTATCTTATTTTGATAACGATGCCTTTTCGGACAATGATGAATGGTGTGGATGTTATTGTATGTGCTATCATTGGGATAGCGAGTTGGAAAAGAAAAGAAGATGGGACTGCGATAAAGATTGTGCTAAGTTCAATAGAGAACAAGCAATCAACTTCATAAAAAGCGGTCGCATGCAGGGATATTTAGCATATGTTCAAGGAAAGGTTGTTGGATGGTGCAATTCGAATAATAAAAAAGCGTACAATAACGTCAATTTTAATTTTGCAGAAGAAGTACCTGACAACGGTGAAAAAATCAAATCCATCGTTTGCTTTTCTGTTACACCTAAATATAGGGGATGTGGCGTTGCCACCGCCTTGCTTGAATATGTATGTAAGGATGCAAAAGTCGATGGATTTGATTTGGTAGAAGCGTATCCATTTGCAAACAATGAAAATCATGCTTATCACGGCCCATTATCTATGTACAAAAAGTATGGATTTGAATTTTGTAGACAGATTGAAGGATGTATGGTTTGCAGAAAAATTCTTTGATTCATAGAAGTAGTAGTTAGCGACAAATTCCAGTTTGTCCGGCAGATAATGGCGCACTTTTCATGCGTCCTAAATCCGTACAATTCAAAAGGCGCGACTTTCGTGGTCACGCCTTTTACATATTTTGTTGTCTTGCCCTGTTAAGCCGCAGGGCGCTTTATTATGCAAGCATTACACTGACAATACGTATTTTTCAATCGCCTGCGCCAGACCATCCTCGGTGTTTGGAGCCGTCACCTGCCAGGCATGGCGCTTGATTTCATCCGTCGCATTTCCCATGGCCACGGGATATCCAGCACGCCGGAACATGGGCAGGTCGTTGTCATAGTCGCCAAACACCATCACGTTCTCCAACGGGATGCCATAAAACGCGGCCAGCTCTGCCAAGCCCGTTCCCTTGTCCACGCCCTGTGGCATCACTTCCAGGTTCAGCCCGCCCGAGGTTGTAATATACGCACCGGGCACCTGCTGCAGCTCCGCGCGTGCGCGCTCCCGCATTTCCTGATCCGGGAATTTAAACAAAAACACCTTGTAAACCGGCTGATCCAGCATGGCGCGGATGTTTTCCGCACCGCAGATATGCTGCACATGATAATCCCGCAGCATCACCTGGGTGATCTGCTGAAAATACCCGCCGCCATCGCCGTTGGCTTCATGCCGATCCATAAACGCGCCGGGCATGGTGATGCGATACTGAATCGGATAACGCTCGGCAATCTCCTGCGCCATGCGAGCTGAGGCAGCATCCAGCAGATGTTCCCCCACCATGCGCTGAGAAATACCATCAAATACCGAGCCGCCGTTGGAGGCGATAATCGAGCAATTCAGCCCCACATCGCGTGCCAGGGCGCAGCAATGCGTATGAAAGCGTCCGGTGCACATGGTGAATATCACGCCCTTTTCCTGCGCCTTCTTGAGCGCGCTCAGCGTGCGCGGGCTAATCCTGCCCTGGGCATCCAGCAGCGTTCCGTCCATATCGGATGCGATCAATCGTATATCAGGCATGGTTTTCTCCTTTATCCTTGGTTAATCAGTTTAAAACGGCGGGTCAATGCGTATATCCAGCCCGTCAATCTCCGGCATCGCGCCCTGCGTATCAATCAGCAAGCGCGTGGCGCACAGCATCAGCCGACCCTTGCCATATTCGCGGTTGGCCACGCGATCGCCATACAGATCATCGCCAATGATGGGATGCCCCAGAAAGCTCAAATGCGCGCGAATCTGATGCGTGCGCCCTGTATGCAGGATCACGCGCAGGCGCGAGGTTGCGCCCGCCTGGATGGTTTCATATTCCGTTTCGATGGGCTTGGCCTGCGGCAGCGCCTTGGCAGACACATGCACCACCGCACGAACAGGATCCTTGATCAGATAGGCATGGCAATCCGCCTGCGCGGGCTGTGGCGTGCCCAGCACCAGACACTGATACTCCTTGCGCCCAGTGCGGCGGGCAAACATCTCCTTTAAGGCATTTTCAGCCATGTCGTACTTGGCCAACGCAATCAGCCCGCTGGTTTGATAATCCAGCCGATGACACAACCGGGGCTGATACGCACCCTGGGCATGCAGCGCCACCCAATCCGTCACCGTCATGCTGTTGTAGCGGTCAGCGTCGGTCGCCAGCCCGGCAGGCTTATTCAGGATCAGCAGATGCTCGTCCTCATAAACAATCGGAATCTGCATTTCATAAGGGGTAAACACCGCAATCTGCGCGCCAGGCAGCGCGCGCGTATCCCGCGGGGTACGCTGACCGTTCATTTTTACGTCCCGCGCGGCAAAGGCCGCGCGGCGCGCCCGCTCAGGCAGCAGCGGCAGCGCATGCGCCAAATACTTGTCCAGCGTCATGTCGGGCAGGTTGTCCGGCACGGTCAATGTGTATTTCTGCACGCGCACGCCCCCCTTCATATTCCGAATTCTTATTATATGTAAAATGCGCCCTGCCTGTCAAGCGCGGAAAAAGCAGCCCGCAACAGCGCAGCCCACAAACCATCCAAGCAGCGAGGCGGGAATGATATACCGGCTTTTTTTCACCCCAGCCGCCGCCAGATACAGCGCGCAGGTATACATCACCGTTTCGCCCGAGCCCATCATGGCGCTGGCAACCAGCCCCGTGCGGCTGTCCGGGCCATACTGGCGCAGAATATCCGCCAGCATTCCCAGCGAAGCCGAGCCGCTCAATGGGCGCAGCAGCAGCAACGGCATTACCCCTTCAGGCAACCCCAGCCAGGCAGCCACAGGCGCTAACGCGCCGCACAGCGCATGCATCAGGCCGCTTGCCTCCAGCATACGCAGGGCAACGAAAATCGCCGCCAGCCCAGGCAGAATGCGCATCGCCGTCTCCATGCCCTCCCGCGCCCCGGCGGTAAAGGCTGTATACACCTCAACACGGCGAATCATCGCAATCACCATGGCAATCGCCAGCAGCCAGGCCGTCATTGGCGGCGCTTCCTTTCGCACAGCCAGCACACTGCCATGCCCACCGCCGTGGCCGACGTGCTGGCAACAAGCGTAGGCAGGACGATGGTTTCCGGCGCGGCGCTGCCCGCCGCATAGCGCATCGCAATCACCGAGGATGGGTACAGCTGCACGGAGGTTGCATTGATCACCAGCAGCATGCACAGCGGTGCGCTGGCGGCAATCTGCCCCGCGGGCTGCAATAGCCTTGCTGCGCGCAGCCCCATGGGCGTAGCCGCATTGCCCATGCCCAGCATATTGGCCGATAGGTTCAGTGCCGTCGCGCCCAGGGCGTCCTCGCCAGCCTGACTCCCAAACACCCAGCGCAGCGGCCTTTTCAGCCAGCGCACCAGCGCACGCACGGCCCCAGCCTCCTCCAGCAGCTTCATTACCCCACCGAAGAGCATAAAACCGCCCAGCAGCCCTATCACGGTTTGCAGCGCATCCCCGCCCGCCTGCACGGCTGCGTGCGCAACGGCATCCAGATTACCCCCAATCGCCGCGTAGCCAAACGCCGCCGCGATCATAATGCAAAAAACCGCGTTCATGCTTTTCACCGCCATAAATGAACAGATTTTGAACGTGCTGTAAAACTTTCTATAAACTGTCAATTTGCATTGACAGAAGGCTGAATCTGCCTGTAAAATAAAATCGCGCCGTGAAGAAACGCCGCATCTTCTTCATAGCCGCATTTTCTTCAAAGGAGGAAAACCGCCATGAAATCTACCGGTATTGTACGCAAATTGGACGAGCTGGGCCGCGTTGTGCTGCCCATTGAGCTGCGCCGCACCATGGATCTGAACATCCATGACACGGTGGAGATTTTTGTTGAGGACGATAAAATCATCCTGAAAAAGTATCACCCCGCCTGCATCTTCTGCGGGGACGCGCGCGACGTAACCACCTTCAAGGGCAAGCTGGTGTGCGTCAACTGTCTGCGTGAGCTGCAGGGTCGTTGACCGTTCAATTTGTATTATGACGCGCCGCAGAGCAATATGCAAAGGGGCTGTCTCATGGTAAGTGAGACAGCCCCCGCTTTTTTTGTTTTGGATTACTTGTGCATCACGATGGCCTTGCCTGTGCGGATGGCTTCGCACAGCTCCGCATAGCTTTCGGCCTTCTTTTCCAGGGCAATATACCCGCGCGCAGTCTCATCCACATGGTGCGCGTCCGAGCCGCCCGTCATGGGCATATGGTGTTTTTGCGCATAGGCCAGGGCCATATCGTTTTCCTCCTGGCTGGAATTGCCGCCATTGAACACCTCGATAGCGTCGGCAATGCCCTCGCGCTCCACATAAGGCTTTTTGATATACCAAGCGCGGCGATAGGGATGCGCACGCACCAGAATTCCGCCCGCAGCATGCACCGCATCGCGGTACTTTTCAATGTCGTAGCGCTCAAGCCACGGATGATCATACAGGAACTGCGGGCTCAGGCCCAGCGTCAGGTAATCCTCGGCGTTGTCCTGATAAGTCAGCTCCCATCCGCAGTAAACCGTCAAGCCCAGCTTTTCGCCTGCTTCCAGCGCGGCGTAATAGCCAGCCAGCTGCTTTTCCACGCGTCGGTTCCAATCGGTCTCTGGCTCGGCATGGGACTGCACGTTCATCAGATGATCAGTTACCACCACGCCTGTAAAGCCCTTTTGCTTATAGGCGGCCACCATGTCCGCCGCCGGGCTTCTGCCGCAGCGGCTGGTATCGCTGGTATGCATATGCAGCTCATAATAGTACATATTACTTGCCCGCCACTGTCATTTCGCCCACATCCACAGAGGGGCTGCCATAGCTGGATCCAAAGAACTCCAGATCATTGCCGACCTCGCGGATGCTCTTGAGCATGGTATAGAAGTTGCCCGCCACGGTAATCTGCTCCACCGCGCGGCCCTTGCGGCCGTTCTCGATGGTGTAGCCCTTGGACAGCAGGGAGAAATCGCCGCTGACCGGGTTGGCGCCCGCGTGCATGCCGCTCATTTCAGTGATAACCAGACCCTCGCCGATGGAGGCCATCATTTCCTCCAGCGTGCGCTTGCCGGGCTTAAAGTAGAAGTTGCTGGGCTCCACGGTAATGGGCGAAGCATAGCCATACTTGCTGGCGTTGCCGGTGCTGCGCACGCCAGCCTTGCGCGCGGTCTTGAGGTTGTGCAGCAGGGTGGTCAGGCGGCCGTTTTCAATCACAGCCTTCACCTGGGTGGCCACACCCTCCGCGTCAAAGGGAGAGGAAGCCTCGCCGCCCTTGAGGTGCGGATCATCCATCAGGGTGACGCACTCGGCGGCAATTATCTCGCCCTCGCGGCCAGCCAGCAGAGACATGCCCTGCTGCGCCTGATCAGCGGAGAAGATATCGCTAAAGGTAGCCAGCAGATCAGGCATGCAATGCTTATCAATAATCAGCCGATAGGTGCCGCTGGGCACAGGGGCGGCATTCAGATTGAACAGCGCCTCTTCCACCGCTTCATCAGCCATTTTCTTGGGCGATATTTTGCTGAAATCACGGTCGCACGCCAGACCCATGCCGGTGGACACGCGCTCGCCATCGCGGGCAATGACGGAAATATACGCCACAGCCATATTGTCGCGGCTGCTCAGATCCAGACCATAGCTGTTTACGATATGCACAGCGGAGGAGCTGGTCGAAATCATGTTGCGCTGTACCTGCTTAATGCGCGGATCGCCGCTGTTCATGGCGCACTTTTCGGTTTCCAGCAGAAGCTTAAGCTTTTGCTCCTCGGTCACTTCGTCCAGAGAGGGCGCGTAGTTATCCACCTGGGGATAGCTTTCATCGCCATGGTAGATTTCCTGCACCGCGTCATCCTCCACCAGCTCGGCGCTTTCGATGACGGCGCGAATCAGCATGGCAATCGCATCGTCATCGTAGGCTTCAGTGGAAGCGTAGCCCATCTTGCCATGATACAGACCGCGCAAAGAAAGGCCGCTGCGGCTGCTGACGGCATAGTCCGTGATCTCCCCCGTGGTGCTCATCGCGCGGAAGCTGTCATGATCCGACGTATATACTTCGGCCGCCTCTATGCCGCCTTCCAGCGCGGCCTTGAGCAGCTTTTCAATAAATACATTCTTTTCCATTTGCATTTCCTCCTTAGCGGCCGCCCACGGTGATGGAGCTGACGCGGATCATGGGCTGACCGACATTGGTGGGCACACTGCCGCTGAGCGAGCCGCACATACCCTGGGCCATCTGCATATCCTTGCCCACGCGGTCGATCTTGGTCAGGATCTCGCTGCCGCGGCCAATCAGGGACGCGCCGCGCACGGGATGGACGATCTTGCCGCCCTTGACCAGATAACCCTCGCTGACGGCGAAATTGAACTCGCCCGTGGCGGGATTGACCGAGCCGCCGCCCATGGATTTGGCGTACAGGCCGTTGCCCATGGTAGCGATGATTTCATCGTTATCGTCATTGCCAGCAGCAATGTAGGTATTGCGCATGCGGGAAGTGGGCGCGAAGGAATAATCCTGACGGCGCGCGCTGCCGGTGGGCTGCATCTGCATGCGGCGACCGTTCAGGCGGTCAATCATGTAGTTCTTGAGCACGCCATTTTCAATCAGCACCAGTCTGGTGGTGGGCGTGCCTTCGTCGTCAATGTTCTCGCTGCCCCATTCGTTGGGCATGGTGCCATCGTCAATGGCCGTTACACAGTCCGCCGCGATCTTCTGGCCAAGTTTGCCCGCAAATTCGCTGGCGCCGACGGCCACGCTGGTGGCCTCCAGGCTGTGGCCGCAGGCTTCATGGAAGATGACGCCGCCAAAGCCGTTATCGATGACCACGGGCATGATACCAGCCGGGCAGACGGGCGCGTGCAGCATGGTGATGGCCTGCTTGGCCGCCTTGTGCGCCGCCGCCTCGGGATCGATGCGGCTGTCGAAGATTTCAAAGCCCTGCAGCGCGCCGGGATTGGAGGTGCCGGTCTGGTTCTCCGTACCGTTGCTGGCGATGGCGGAAATGGACATGCGGGTGTAGACGCGGGTATCGCTGGTATACAGGCCGTCGCTATTGGCAATCCACACGCGCTGCTCGCTGTCGGTATAACGGATCATGCCCTGCACAACCTCATCATACTGGGACAAAACGCCCTGCGCCGCGCGCATTTTTTCAATTTTGCGCGCCGTTTTCACCTGCGAAGGCAGGATGGCGATGGGATGGCAGTTGACATATTCCGTCGCGCGCAGCGGCTGTGCGGTCACACGGCTGTCGGCATGCAGCGCGCTGGCGGCGCGGCGGGCGCAAGCCAGCAGGCCCTCGCGGGTGGTGTCATTGGTGTACACATACACCCCGCGCAGGCCCAGATACACGCGAACGCCCGCGCCGTGCAGGCGGCCGCTGTTGATGCTTTCCACCTTGCCAGAGCGCATCATCACGCCGTTATTCAGTCTATCCTCATAGAAAATCTCGGCAAAATCGCCGCCGGTAGACAACGCGCAGTCGATAACCTCCTGCGCAATTTTTTGATCCAGCATGTTTACCTCCTGTTATTCCTTTGATGTTATAAAAACCGGCTGAGCGGCATCAGCGCCCACGGGCATGCACTTCATGCCCAGGCGCTGCGCCTCCCGGAGGGTTTCTTCATTGGCGGATACGCACAGGCACTCGCCGCAATCCATATGCAATCGCTTGGCCGCGGCTGATAGCTCACCCGTAGCCGCATCAAACAAATTGCGCAGCTTCAGCCTGCGCAGCAGCGATTCTGCATCAGACACCGCGCTAACAGCCGCAACGGGCAGCCCCTTCTCCTGATACGCCTGTATGGAAGCAATGCCCTCGGGCAGCAGCAGCTCATCCTGGTGCTGTTCAATCTCCTCTTCCAGCAGATCTCCCTGCCGGGCAAGCAACGCCAGCTTTTCGGCCGGCTGATATAAGCGATGCGAGCGGGTCAGCATGATTTCAAGCGCCTGAGGCGCACGCGCGTGCGCCATCCTGTGCAGCAAGTTTTCATCGCATTGTATTCCCTGTTCTCTTGCCGTTTGACTCCAAGCCCGGATGCGGCACTCGCGTGTGGTCAGCAGCGTGCCTTCCAGATCGAAGATCACAGCCTTGGTCACCCGATCATACCATCCTTTCCAAATTGATACCAATATTATAACATATGTTCTCCATCGATTCAACCGCTAAAGCCGCTTGACAGGCAGGAGGCAAAAACGTAAAATGCAGATGAATTCCTGCAAGGAGGCAAATGCATGAAGGTATACAACAAACTGGTGCGCGACCGCATTCCCGATATCATCCACGCGGACGGTCATATTCCCCAATGCGAAACATTGGATACGGCGCGTTATCTGGACGCGCTGGAACAAAAACTGCTGGAAGAGGCCGCCGAATATCGCCAAACGCCCTGTATGGAGGAAATGGCCGACCTGATGGAAGTGATTGAAGCCATCTGCAAGGCACGCGGCTTTGATCCCGCCGCCCTGCAAGCCGTCAAGCAGGAAAAGGCCGCCAAGCGCGGCGCGTTTGAAAAACGTATTTTTCTGCACGCCGTGGCAGAGCCGGATGAGCTTTTAGACCGTTAATGCATGCACCCGCTGCGATTGGGAGACACTACCTTGCGATAGCCACACTATCAAAGCATTGCAAGGAGGCAACGGCATGTATACCATGATTCCCTTTCACGGCAGAATGCGCCGCGCGGGCGATTCCGCGCTGGACGATCGCTTTTTCCGCTCCCTGTTTGACATGAGCGACTGGATGGGCAGCGCTGGTTTCCGCGTGGATATCCGCGAAAACGACGCAAGCTATCTTTTGGAAGCCGAGCTGCCCGGCGTGGATGAAAAAGATATCGACCTGACGGTAGAAGATCACGAAATGACCATCAGCGCCAATCTGAACGCCGAGCGCCAGGATGACCGCAACTGCTACAGTGAGCGCCGCTGCGGCCACGTCAGCCGCACATTCAGTCTGGAAGGCATCGATGAAAGCCACATCATCGCCAGCCACAAAAACGGCATTCTCTACGTCACCCTGCCCAAGCTCAAGCCCCAGGAAAAGACAAACGCCCGCCGTATCCGCATCAACGCCAACTGCGGACAGTGCGAGCATCACGACGATATTCAGTAATTATCCGAAAACACAAAAGCGCCGCAGATCGCTCGATCTGCGGCGCTTTCATTTAGCCCTTAGGGCTGCACGTCATCGCGATACGCATCCTCAATGGCTTCCGCCCAGCTGACGCGCTCACTCACCTTGAAGCTCTTAAGCCGCTTGGTGTAGTAATCATTGTAGTTATTGGAATAAACCGGGATGGCCGGCAGGATCTCAGCGTAGCGCTCCTGGAAAGCAATCCACTTGCGGCAGTAGCCCAGCAGATCTCCGGGAACGGTGCTGCTCATATCCTTGGCCAGCTGATACAGCTCTTCATCCGCGATGGCGGTGCGATTGCTTACGCCCTGCGCCGCATCATCCGGAGAGAAGGTGGCCGACGGATCGAAGCATACGCTAAAATTCGTCGCCAGGTAGATCATGTCACAGTCGCGCGCTTCCTGACGATAATAGAGCTTGAGCAGCTCAGCCATGGGCTTAGCCTGCAGCGTCAGCTCAATGCCAACCTGCGCCAGATTCTCAACCATATGAGCCTGCAGCGCATCGGCAATGGTATTGCCTTCAGGATAGATCAGCGAAAGCTTCAGCTGCACGGTCTGATCGCCCACCAGCTTTTCCCGGATGCCATCGGCGTTCAGCGCCCAGCCATCCTGATCCAGCAGCGCCTTGGCAGCATCCAGATTCAGCGCATAGGTGGCCACATTGGCCAGGCTCAGGCTGTTCCAATCGGCCATGGCGGCGTTATAAGCGGCCTTTTCCTCATCACTGGCGGCATTGCTTACGCGCGCCACAGGAGCGGCCATCTTACCGCTGACCAGCTGATAGACCCACTGGCCTACGCCATAGTAACCATCCACACGCTGACCATTCGCACCAACATAGCTGCTGACGATCGCGTCACGATCGGTGCAGTAGGCAATCGCCTGGCGCACCGCCTGGCTGCTGACCGCGCTGCTTTCACAGCAGAAGCTAATCATGCTCAGACCCGTGCGAGGATAAGAAACCTTGGCATATGCGTAGGGCAGCTTGTTGCCCTGTTCCACCGCGGAAGCGGAGGTCACCTTGGTCAGCAGATCCACCGTGCCGTTTTTCAGCTCGTCGATCATGGTATCGTTGCTGACAGTCTTGAACACAATACGCTTAATGGGCACCGTGTCGCGTTCCGCCAGTTTGTAATTGCGGTTCAGTTCAAACTCAGCCTGCGCGCCGTCATAGGACACCAGCGTATACATACCGCTGACCACAGAAGGATGGGTAACGTAGCCCGTCTGCGCATCCAGCATGGTGCCGCGCAGCACATCCGCCGTGAAGGCGCCGTCGATATACGCGCCTTCGCCGTCATCCTTCACCTGGCAGCCGGGAGCGATCACGCTGATGGGATAGGGCGCATAATCCAGCAGACCCAGCTCATAGAAGAAGGGACGATACTCCGCGCTGACCGTGATGGCCAGGTGGGAATCGTTAAGCACGCGCACGCCCTTGAGAGCCTTCGCGCCGTCCTTGTAATCTGCCGCGCCCAGCAGGCACGCGCCGCCATCGGCCGCGCCGCCGATTTCCGCCATCTGAGCGGAAGCGTTCAGCAGGATAGAGAATGCATAGTCGCGCGCCGTAATCGGCGTGCCATCGGAGTAACGCAGATCCTCGCACAGGGTCAGCGTATAGGTGCGATTGCCCTGGCTATCCTCGGTTTTCACCAGGCTGGTAACCACACGGTCATTGAGCACGTAGCTGCCCTCATCGCCGTTCCATTTTACCAGATGATAGCCGTGCAGCAGCGTTTGCACATCCAGATCGCTGGTATTGCTGCCAAACGCCGGGGAGAAGAAGTTGCCGCTCAGGGCCGTGGTGGAACCCACAACCAGTTTGTTTTCCCGTCCGGCCGCCATCGCACCTACCGTACAGAACGCCAGCACCAGTGCAAGAAAACATGCCATTATTCTTTTCATGGTTCTTTTCCTTTCTCTGTATCGGACAAATGTTTTCAAGTCTCTGTGAATCTCTCATTCAGGGATCTCCCCCGGCACGCATTGCTGCGTGCCGGAGGGAAATCCGCTTATTCGAAGCATTCGCCAGCGTTCAGATACGACTTGAAGCCAAGGCTCGTATCTTCATCGGGAATCACAATTTCGCCATCGCCTACGTAGACAACCGTGAGCTCCAGACCATGAGAAGGCATCCGGCCAGCGATCACATCAATGCTGGGCGTGAAGCCGGGGATGATCGGGGACGGCACGTTGTAGGTGCTGTTGAACCAATACGTCCAGGTGTAATCCTCGTGCGCCATAGTGCCATCCTGGTAGATGTAGTGAATGGTCAGACGGTAGGCAATGCGATGATAGTACACATCGATTACCAGATCATGCACCGGCATGGTGCCGGAGATGCGAGCCTGACTCATATCGTCCAGGATAATGCCTTCGCGCTCGGGCGATTCAACATCATAAGGCTGCTTGTAGTAGAGCGTCGCAACATAATCCGGGAAGGCCTGTTCCATCTTGGTATCGCCCAGCTTATGCTGCCAGTAATGAATCGTCAGCGTGTAGGTCTGCAGGTTGTTCACGATGTCGCAGTGGCTTTCGTCCTTCGTCTCATAGGCGGTGTCGTAGCCGGTTACGGACTCCTCAACCACCCAGTAGAAGTACTCGTTCTCCTGCGCGTCATGCTTGGGCAGATGATCGAAGCTGTAGCGCCAGGAATCATTGGAGCCAAGCTGCATGGTTCTGTACTTCTCAGCCGCGCCATTCTGACCCAGCTTGCGCATCAGGGTCAGGGTGATGCTTGCGGGTCTGGTATTGAAGGCATTGCCCTCGTCCTTCCAGATCTTCTGACCGGATACACTCTTGGCCTCGTCCACGGGGATGGGTACCTCGCCGGGCTTCGAATTATCCGCCGTAACGATGTTCTTCAGTTCCTTGTTACCCAGGTCCTCTTCCTTGATGGTGTACTGGGCGTACAGAACGATCTGGTTGGAATCCGGAGCCTCCTGGCCGTCCTTTACGGGTTCCATCTTTTCGATGGTCGCAACCGTCTTGTCGTTGTTAAGGGTATATCCCGTGCCGTCAATGAAGGCTGCGCCGGGCAGGACTTCCTTGACCTCATACTCATTCAGCGTCACGTTGCCTGTGTTCGTCACCGTGATCTTGAAGTATACGGTTTCGCCCAGCTTGAACTTATGATTCTCGTCCTGACCATCCTGGAGGACAATTTCCTTGACCAGCTCAGCCTCAGGATTCTCCTCTTCAATACTAGGCGTCTTGGAAACCTTCACCTCATCGTTGCCCCAATTGATGGTCGCTTCGTTCGTGTAGCGGTTGATGATATCATCCTCGGTCACTTCGTGCTCGGCGTACACAATCACTTCGGCTTCCGGAGCGAGGCTAGTGATGGTCGCCGTATGCTCATCTTCGCTGACCGTGTAGGCGGGGTTCGCCGTGTTGCGATCAGGCAGAATGGTTGCAGTAGGATCGGTGACGGTAACATCTTTAAGCTCATCCTTGGATACGCTTCTCACCGTGATCGTGAAGGGAATCTTCTGGCCGAGCAGATAGTTCTTTTCCGGAATCTCGTTTTCGACCTTCTTATCACCATCCATGTGGTCGCCGGTGATGGTCAGCGTGCCGGGCTTATAAGAGAACTTGTAGTTTTCTGTCACATCAACGCCATCGTGCATAACAGTGGGTTTGTCCGCCTTCTTGCCGTTACTGTCGAACAGCGTGAAGACGCCCTCATACTCGCCCACATACATGCCTTCCAGCGTATGCTTCAGGGTACCCGGCAGGATCTTGTCGCCCTTGACCATGCCTTCAACGCCGATCTTTCCATCAACTTTATCAGAGTCGTAGACAAAGTCCAGTTCCGAACCGCCCGTGACAATCGTGTGCGTCACGCCGGGCTTGTATTTCCTTATAGCGCTGGGGCCGGTGATGATGATCGTAACATCCAGCGCCTCAATAGACAGCTTGCCGATTTTTTCTGTGATCTCGTAGTTGCTGTCCTTGAAGCCCTCTTTCTTCGTGAAGGTGATAAGGTTGTCAACTTCACCTTCGCTGACATACGTTACGCTGCCGGTAGCCTTGACGTCGGACACCTCGCCCGCCACAAAGCCGTCGCCACCAGTAACATTCGGTTTCGTCAGCGGCGTGCCATCATATTTCTTGCTGCCGCCGTCAGACTCCAGCGTTACTTTGCGCGGGGTAATAGTCAACATACCATTCGCAGGCGTTACATTATTGTAGAAGTCTCTGTGCTCAACACTCCACTCTACAATCTCATTGTTGCCAGCCTTCGTATCGTCTACGTCCTTTACCTGCCCCTTGACAACTGCCGTCACCTTGTCGCCCGTGCTCAGCGTCGCGCTTTCGCCCGCCTTCACGGTGTAGCTCTCATTGCCATACGTCACGGTGTATCCGCCGTCGGAATGCGCCTGGCCGTCATACTCCCAGGTGTGGCTGTTCGCGGTGACCTTGATTTCGGTTTCGTTCTTCTTGATCTCCAACGTGCCGCGCACGTAGGTGATCTCATAGTTTTCGGTCACGTCCTTGTCAGTTTTATCAACGATGACGGCGCTCTTGGGCACAAGCTCATCCTTGTACAGGCCGACCTTCGTCCTGCTGCCGTCGATGACAACTGACTGCACCTTGTGGCCGGGCGCGAGGTATTCCGTCGTGTAGCTGACGTTTACCTCGATCTGACCCGCGGCATTCAGCTTCGCGCCGTGCGGCTGGCCGTCGTAGTAGACGGAGTTGTTCGCAGCGATGATCTTCACAAGGTTCTCCTCGTCCAGACCACGCCTGGTGATGGTCAGCTTGCCATCCTCCACGACGAAGGTTACCGACGAGAAGTTCGCGTTCCTGTTCACGAAGCTGTCCTTCGTGAGGTTCATGAAGTAGTCGCCCGCGTCCGTGCCCTCAGCGTGCGCCGTCGCGCCGTCGGCAAAGCCGAAGTCCGCTTCCGTGTACAGCGTGTTGCTGATGCTCACGACTTCGTAGCCGTTCACTTCATGCTTCTGGCCGTCGTACTCAACCGTGTCCGTTTTGCCCTTGATCGTCACGATCACGGTGTCCGGTGAGGTGATCGTCAGCTTGCCGTTCTTGTAACCAACCACATAGTTCCTGGTTACATCGTTGTCCTCAGCGTCCACGATCTTCGCACCGCTGGGTACGAGCCTGTTCTCGTACTCGCCAACGGCGGTTTCGCTGCCGCTGATCACGACCGACTGCACCTTGTGGCCGTCCGCCAGATTCGTGATCGTGTAGCTCGTACCGGCCTCGATCTCGCCCGCCGCGTTCAGCTTCACGCCGTGCGGCTGGCCGTCGTAGACAACGGTGTTGTTCGCCGCCGTCAGAACAACCTTCATGTCGCCCGAGCCGCGCTGGGTGATCGTCAGCGTGCCGGATACGTAGGTGATATCGTAGTTCGCGGTTACTTCGACGCCGTTCCCGTCCACGATGACCGCATTGCCGGGAACCAGCTTATTCGCGTACACGCCCGCGTCCGTTTCGCTGCCGTCGATGGCAAGCGTCTTCACGCTGTGACCCTCCGCCAGATTCGTGATCGTGTAGCTCGTACCGGCCTCGATCTCACCCGCGGCGTTCAGCTTCGCGCCGTGCGCGCTGCCGTCGTATTCCACGGTGTTATCCGCGGCGGTGATCTTGACCTTCTCCTCGCCCGCGCCGCGTTTGGTGATCGTCAGCGTGCCGGGGATGAGGGTGACGGTCTTGTACTGTCCCTTCGTATCCTCGCCCGCGGCGTTCACGATGGTCAGCTCGTCGATGGTGTTGTTGCCGGCCGCGCTGTCGCTGACGTTGGTCACCGTCTTGGTGATCTTCGCCTTCACAATGTCGCCGGTCGGCAGGGTTGCGAATTCGCCCGCCGCCACGGGGTAGTCCACGCCGTCATAGTTCACGGTGTAGCCGCCGTCGGAATGGGGCTGGCCGTCGTACTCCCAGGTGTGGCTGTTCGCGGTGACCTTGATGACCTTCTCGTTCCTGGTGACCGTTAGCTTGCCGGGCTTGTAGGTGATGGTGTAGTTCTGGACAAGCGTATTTCCCTTCAGGCTGTGGGCGGTGATGGTGTTGGCGCTTTCGCCGACAAGCGTCTGGCTGCCCACAACCGTCACGCTCGCAAGGCCTTCTTCGCCCACGAATTCGCCCTTGGTGATGCTGTAGCCGCCGTCCGTCAGTGCAGTGCCGTCATACTTCTTGCTCGCGCTGTTCGCCGTCAGCTCGATTGCAACCGGCGTTACCGTCAGCGTACCGATAATGGAATCGCCGAAGGTGTAGTTGTTGGTTACGTCCGTTTCGCCGCGCATGACCCTGTAGCTCTTTACCACGTTGTTGCTGCTGCCGACGTCGGTCTGGCTGCCCTCGACAACCGCTGTCAGTTCGTCGCCTTCCACCAGCGCGCCCGCGTGGGTGAAGCCGTTATTCGTCAGCGGCGCGCCGTCGTAAACCTTCTCGTCGCTGTTCGCGGTGACGGTAATGGTCTTGCCCTCGCCCGTGCGCTGGGTGATGGACAGCTTGCCCTCATTCTTAGTGATGGTATAGTTGTCCGCGTTGAACTTCTCGCCCGTGGTGTAGGTGATCGCGTTGGTCACTTCGCCCTCGTGCACGAAGGTCACGCTGCCGGTGGCCTTGACATCGGACACCTCGCCCGCCACAAAGCCGTCGCCGGTCACGGTGACATCCGGCTTCGTCAGCGGCGTGCCGTCGTATTCCTTGCTGCCGCCTTTGGAGTCCAGCGTCACGGTGCGCTTTTTGATGGTCAGCTTGCCATCAACGCTGTCCGTGAAGGTGTAGTTCCCGGTCACGTCCACATCGCCGCGCATGACCTTGTAGCTCTTAACGACGTTCTTGCCTTCGTCGCCCACATTCGTGGCGCTGCCCTCGACGACCGCCGTCAGCACATCGCCGTCCGCCAGCACGCCCGTGTGGGTGAAGCCGTTATTCGTCAGCGGCGTGCCGTCGTAGACCTTTTCGTCGTTAGCAGCGGTGACGGTAATGGTCTTGCCCTCGCCCCCGCGCTTGGTGATGCGCAGCTTGCCCTCTTGCTTGGTGATGTTGTAGTTGTTCTCATCAAACTTGTCGGTGGGCGTAAAGGTGATGGTGTTCGTCACTTCACCCTGATCCACATAGGTGACGCTGCCGGTGGCGCGAAGGTCAGTTACCTCGTCTTCGACAAAGCCATTGCGTTCCACAGTGACATTCTCGCGGGTCAGCGGCGTGCCATCGTATTCCTTGCTGGCCGTTTCGGAGGTCAGGATTACATCACGCTTTTCGATGTGCAGCGTGCCCGGGTCCGGAACGATATCGTAGTTTACCGGCTTGAATTTATCCGTGGTGGAGTAGGTAATGGTGTTTACAACCGTGCCTTCCGCAACCGTGGTGACAGAGCCCGTGGCCTTCAGGGCATGGATCTGGTCATTGATGATGCTGCCTTCTTCGATCACGACCTCCTGGCTGGTCAGCGGCAGGCCATCATAGTCCTTGGATTCGGTGCCGCTGGAAAGGACGAGCTTGCGCGGGGCGATCAGCACGTTGGCGCTGCCCTCTGCCGTCAGGCCATCCAGCGTTGCCTGGAAGCGCACCATATAAGTACGCTCACCGGGGGTGTCGCTCTTTACATCGATAAACTTGGGGCTTTCCGTCAGGTCAAACTTGCCGGTGCCCTCGTTGTAATATCGAATCACCGCCTTAGGCTCTTCGTCTGTGCCATTGACGTAGGCCTTGGCAACCACACCGTGGCCATCGCCATCATAAGCGCCCTCGTAGTTATCGGCCCTTACCTTCAGGGATTCCTCGGTGGAGGTAATCTCAAAGTCGCCCTTGTCGACACCGATTTCATAGTTGGTATAGATCTTATTCAGCTCTTCCGCTGTCTTGGAGATGGTCAGCACATCCACGTGGGTGCCGATTGTGTCATCCCCGTGATCCGCGCGATGCACGGTCAGGTCAATTGTGCTGACATCTTGCATCATCTCGGCAGACGGTTTGATGATTTCACCAGTTTTATTATAGAAGCGGAGAGTGGCATCCGCAAACGCAGGATCCGCAGCACCGTATACCTTGCTGCTGTTATCAACCTCGATTGCAAGATATTGCCTTTCGATAGCGAGGGAGCCATCTTGCACCCTAAACGTAACATTGGCAAAGTTCTTGTTCAGGTTCACGCAGTGGTTACTGAGCAGGTTCATGCGGTACACGCCCACATTGGTGCCCTCGGCCACAGCCAGCAGCGTTGCCGCCTCATACAGATTACCATCATATTTAAAATCTGTATTCACGTTATACAGCGAATTATTGACTGTAGCGGTGAAGCCCTGAACGGTGTGCTTCGTGCAATCGTAGGTAAACAGCTGGGTATTGCCCGTGATGGTAACGGTGACCTCGCCCTTGTACTGTTCAATCGTCAGCGTGCCGGGCACAACCTCGATGGCATAGTTGCCGGTTACATTGTTATTATTGCTGTCAACGATAGTTACAGCAGTCTTATCGATTGCCAGCTTGCCAGCGTAAGTGCCCGCATCGACAGCCGTGAAGGCAATATTCACATTGCTCTCCGTGTGGCCGCTTACCAGGCCGCTGTTTTCAGCGGCAGCCTTCACCACATAGGCAGTGTCGGGATTCTTGCCGTGCGACTGGCCATCGTATTCCTTCTTGTTATCCTGCGCGATGATGGTTACGGGGCGCTTATTCACCGTCAGCGTACCCTTTACAGCTTCGCCGAAGGTGTAGCTCGTGGTCACGTCCGTTTCGCCGCGCATGACCTTGTAGCTCGTTACCACGTTGTCGCCGACGCCGACGTCGGTCTGGCTGCCCTCGACAACCGCGGTCAGAACGTCGCCTTCCACCAGCGCGCCCGCGTGGGTGTGGCCGTTATTCGTCAGCGGCGCGCCGTCGTAAACCTTCTCGTCGCTGTTCGCGGTGACGGTAATGGTCTTGCCCTCGCCCGTGCGCTGGGTGATGGACAGCTTGCCCTCATTCTTAGTGATGGTATAGTTGTCCGCGTTGAACTTCTCGCCCGTGGTGTAGGTGATCGCGTTGGTCACTTCGCCCTCGTGCACGAAGGTCACGCTGCCGGTGGCCTTGACATCGGACACCTCGCCCGCCACAAAGCCGTCGCCGGTCACGGTGACATCCGGCTTCGTCAGCGGCGTGCCGTCGTATTCCTTGCTGCCGCCTTTGGAGTCCAGCGTCACGGTGCGCTTTTTGATGGTCAGCTTGCCATCAACGCTGTCCGTGAAGGTGTAGTTCCCGGTCACGTCCACGCCGCCGCGCATGACCTTGTAGCTCTTAACGACGTTTTTGCCTTCGTCGCCCACGTTCGTGGCGCTGCCCTCGACGACCGCCGTCAGCACGTCGCCGTCCACCAGCACGCCCTCGGTGAAGCTGGAGCCGCCATCCGTCAGCGGGGTTCCGTCGTAGGTCTTGCTGGCGCTGTTCGCGGTAATGGTAATCTGCTTCTCGGTGATCGGGGTGATCGTCACATAGCCGTCGATCACTGCCTTGATGGTCACGTCGTAGTTGGCGCTGGTGACGGTGAAGGAGTCCTTGGTCAGACCCATGTACGTCGTGCCAACGTCCGTGCGCCTGGCGATGGCGAGTACATTGGGCTTTGGGCTGATCGTAATCTGACCCGGCTTGCCGGTGAAGCTGTAGTTATAGCCGTTCACCTCGTGCTGCTTGCCGTCGTACACATGCGTTTCATTGACGCCCGTGATGGTGACGGTGGCCGAAGCCTTGTTGACGGTCAGCGTGCCGTTTGCATAGGATACATTGTAATAGGTAGGAATTGCGCCTTTGTTGTACTTGACAGATTTCTGGTCAATTACGTTATCCTTGCTGCCCGCGTTGGTGATGGTGGATTCCGCCGTCATGGAGAGGGTGAAGTTCTCCTTCGTATCGCCGTTGACCAGACCCTCCATTTTGAAATCGGGCTGGGTCAGCGGCTGGCCGTCGTAGGTCTTATTCGCGTCCTTGGCGGTGATGGTCAGGGGCACAGCGTAATAGACCGTGATGACATTTTTGGATTCGTCAGCCGCGATCTCGATGGTCTGCTTGGGAGCATAGCTGACCACCTCGGCGGCGGCGGTATAGGCGGCATAGAGCGCATCGCTCTTGTTCGCCGTCAGCGTTTCGCCGATGGTCTTGGTGCCGGTCTGGTCGTCGGCAACCTTGACGGTGGTGCCGTTCAGGTAATGATGGATGGTGTAGCTTGCGGTGTTGAGCTTGAAGTACAGCTTCAGCACCAGCGAACCGTTGCCGGCGACGTTGCCGGAAAGCACGTTGTTCTTGTTATCCGCTTCGAACACGTACTTGTTGCTTTCCTTAGCCGCCTTATCGGCGTCGGTAACGGAAGCTTCCGTGTCCGTGGTGGCCGTGCGCTCGTCGCTGTGGTTGAGCGTGTAAGTGCCATCCGTGTTCTGATAGTAGAACTCGACGGTGTACTTGGTGTTGGTATTCGCCTGCCAGATGGCGTAGAGGACGTTCGCGCCGTTGTTGTCCACCTGCACCTGCATGTTGGGGGCGATGGAGCCTTCGCCCTTGGGGTCGGTGTCCCAGCCCTTGAAGGTGTAGCCGACGCGGGAGAAGGTGTCGGCGGGCTTGGTGGTGACGGTCTCGTTGTTGGCGAGGTTTTCAACCACGTCATCGCCTGCGCCGCCATTGGCTTTGTAGGTCAGGGTTGTGCCAGCGGGACGCGCGCCCCACACGCCGGTGAAGGTCACATCGCCCTTGATCTGGTACTTATCGCGGGGCTGGTAGGTGTTCTTGCCATCCGTCCAGCCGAGGAAGTACTGACCGTCAGAAGAAACCAGCTTATCGGGGGACATCAGGTCGGCATAGCTGTCTTCCGCATACTTCTTGTCATCCGTCGGAGCCGTCACGCCGTCCTTGCCGGATGCATAGGTAACGGAGAAGGTGCCGTCCTTGGTGTAGTAGGGATAAAGGGTGATATTGTTATAAATCTTGGTGTCAACATTGAAGGGGTCACCGGTGCCGTTCGGGCCGGTGCGCCAGCCGCGCCAGGTATAGCCCGGATGGTCATCCATGATCGCATTCTGAAGAGTATTCAACTCTTCCGCATTAAGCGCTTCGCCATATGTGGCCGTAAGCGTCGTACCTTCATCGGTGCCATCGACCTTAATATGCGCCTTGCCGTTGACGATCGGCAGGTTCCACTTCGCGTAGACGGTCACGTTCTGCGCGGGCATGGTCTTGCCGGTGAAGATAAACTCATTTCCGCCTTCAGGCGCGTCATACCAGCCGGCAAAAACGTAGCCTTCCTTGCCAGCGGGCGCAGCGGTGTTGTCGAGCTGATAGTTGCCCGCGTCCGCGATGCTCTGCTGGTACAGGTAGGGGGTCACCTTAGCCTGAGAGCCGCTGTTGATGTAAACAACGTTATAGCTATTACGATCATAGTAGAATTTGGAACCCGAATACCTAGCTCCGTTCTTCGCGCTGTATTGCACGTTGCAGGTGAAACCAGTCATCTCATACCGTTCTTCATCCGTAACGGTACCGCTGGTATAACCAGTATCCGTGTGATCCAGCTTATAAGTCTTCCCGCCTACGGTTTCTGTACCACTTTCGCCGGGAAGAACCTCTACATAATAGTTAGCTTTACCGTTGCCACTCGCCTCGCCGTAGAAATTCTTGCCTCCAATGGGCATAGTATCGAGGTTTGATTGTGCCGTATTTTGATTATTCTGGGAGACATACCAAAATGTACCAGTCGGCCACTTGGCTCGAATATTCGCGCCGTGCTTAGCCGTAATGCGCAGACTGGTATTTTCTTCCCAAGTGCTAGGACTCCAAGGAAACTGCCCAGATTTCTCTTCAAAGAACTTCACATCATACACATTACGCTTATAATACACATTCACGATCGTCGAGCCGTCGCCCGCGATGGTCTGCTGCGCAATGGTCTGCGCGGTGAAACCGTTATATTTCGTCCCTGCCGCGGTGCTCTTTGCCGCCGCACTGGTCTGCGCGCCGGTGGTGCCGGTCTTGGTTTCGGATTCGGCATAGGAATACTCGTCATCGTCGGCGTTCTCCTGCCAGTGGATGACGGTGTAGCGCGTATTGTCATTGGCCGTCCAGACGGCGTAAAGCGTCAGCGCCTGATCGAGCTGCTGCCCGAAGGTGAACGCCGCGCCGCCCACGGTTGCAGACCAGTGGTGGAACGTATAGCCGGGGCGGGTGGGGGCGGCGGGCGCGGTGGTCGTGCCGTTGCCCTTTACGAACGCGGGCGCGACATAGGTGCCGCCCTGCGAATCGTAGGTGATCCAGTGACCGTTCTCAACGATGGCAGTAAGGGTGACATCGTGATCGGTCAGCGTAACGGAGGTAACGATTTTGCCGCTTTCATCCTTCCAGCCGACGATGGTTTGCTCATTGCCGACAGGGTAGGTCACGCCCTCCGTGGAAATCGTGTCGCCCTTCTTGCCCTTCTTCGTGACCATGACTTCGCCCTTCTCGTTGGTGAAGAATACGAAGTACACGTCCGCGAACTGGGCGTGATAGGTAATCTCCTTCGTTTCGGTCACGGTGACCGCGCCGAAAACGGGGGCGTTGTTATCGCCGTCGCGCCAGCCGGTGAACTCCCTGTTCGGGCTGCCGGAGTCCGGCGTGCCGGGATTGTTGAGGGTTTCGCCGTTCTTCACGATCTGGCGAGCGAATTCCTCCGTGCCATTCATGAAGACGTACGTCGTCGTCGCAACCGGCGGCTTCACGATGCTTTTCAGCGAAACGCCGGAGCTGGTTTGCGTGCCGCCGGAGACGGGCACGATGGCCGCCAGCGCGTCCATGGGCGCGCAGCTGATGAGCATGATAAGCGTCATCAGCAGGGCAAGACCCCTACGAAGCTTGTTTTCCATAAGAAATTAATCCTCCCCATGAAATTCAGGTAAGCCAGTGCGCCGGGGCAATGGGCCGGGGCGCAAGCAGGCAGAATTACTTGGCGGCTTCAGCAAGCAGCTCATCCGCAACGATAACGCCATTGATCGTTACCGCCACGCGATAATAATCGGTGTAATTGGCTTCCGTCACGGTGACGGCATAGCTGGCACTGACAGCGCCGGAGATATCGGCCCAGGAGGCGTTATCCGGGCTGGACTGCCACTGGAGGGTGTAAACGGTATCCTCATAGCCATGGAGGACGGCGTAGAGGGTGACGGTATCGCCGAAGGTGACGTACTCGCCATCATAGGAGACATAGACGGATACGGAGCGCTCGGCGCTGAGCTTATCCTGAATGACGCCCAGGAGACGAGCGTTATCAGGCAGGTCATTCTCGGTGATGTTTTCCGGCTGCTCGGGGACGGGGGTGGCGGCAGGCTGCGCGAAGGCAACGCCGCGGACATGATCACGATGGAGATAGCCGGAGAAGCCGTGAGCCTCGACCTTGGCCCAATCGCCCTCGGTGGAGAAGACCTTGATGGCTGCGCCATTGGGGACGGTGAAGACGACGGGGCTATCGGCATCGGGCGCGGCATGAACTTCCGCATTGCCAACGGCGATGGGGCCGTCATAGGGCTTGGGCGTTTCGGTGGGCTCGGCCGTGGGCTCGATGGTGGGTTCTTCGGTAGGCTCAACGACGGGCTCCTCGGTGGGCTCGACGACGGGCTCCTCGGTGGGCTCGACGACGGGCTCCTCGGTGGGCTCGATCACGGGCTCCTCGGTGGGCTCGACAACGGGCTCCTCGGTGGGCTCGACCACGGGCTCCTCGGTGGGCTCGACCACGGGCTCCTCGGTGGGCTCAGTGACGGGCTCCTCGGTGGGCTCGATCGCGGGCTCCTCGGTGGGCTCGACCACGGGCTCCTCGGTGGGCTCGATCACGGGCTCCTCGGTGGGCTCGGCAGTCGGTTCCGCGGTAGGCTCAGCCGTGGGCTCGGCTGTGACTACGGGAGTCTCGGTAGGACGATGCTTGACGGAAGGCAGGCGGTAGGGATCGGAAGCAATGATCTTGCTTGCAACCGCAGCGCCCACCAGCATCAGCGCCAGGATACTGGCCAGGATGATCGCCATTTTCTTTTTCTGATTCATGATTCGACGTCTCCTTACTATATGAAAGATTGAATTTATATGGCAACAGCGAAGCCGGGGGCTTCGCATGGGCACGGGTTACTCGGCGGGCTCAACCGCCTCGAGGACTACACGATAGCTGCGGGACACGGTGGAGGAAGTGAGCTCCATCTCGTAGCGCAGGCCGCCTTCCTGGATGGTCTTCCAGCCCTCGCCAGCATTGGCTTGCCAGATGATGTTGTAGGGCATATTGGCGTTATCGATAGAAGCGTAAAGCTGCACGGTATCGCCATAGTACAGATCGCCGCTGTCCTTGCCCACCAGACCAACGATGACGTTGGCGGAGAACTGAGGATCATCCGCGTGGGCGACGATACCGTTTCCGCCCCAGCAGACAACCGCGGCAAAAGCCATCAGCGCGACCAGAATGAGAGCTAAGGTTCTTTTCATGACAGGTACCTCCTTGATAACTAATGCTTGGCACATATCCATACCTTTTCCAGCCTACAGAAAAATTATAGCCAGCATTGGTTACGCAGTCGGTTACATCTGTCAGGGCTTAGCCCCAGATGGGCACAAGAGTGTTAATATTCTTTTACATTTTCCTTACAATACTTTTCCTCGCTGCTGAGCGGGCCGACGCGGTAATTAAAGGCGACGGTGGAGTTGGGATATTTGCGGTAAAAGAGGCGCTTGATGCGCTCCATAACCAGGTTGCCCGTGGCGTAATTGACGGTGGGCAGCAGCAGCGCGATGATAGTGGGCGAAACGTGGGTGATGGTATCCCCCTTTCGAAGATTTGTGCGCAGGATCTCCAGCAGACCGTTGACGACATTGTTCTGCTTGATGCTGTTGACGTTGGGATCATTGGGGTTTCCTACCATAATAATGGCAAGGAACATGGTCGATCCCAGGCGCTCCAAATTGCGCATTTGCAGGTTGTAAATTTCCTTAAAGACGGCATATTCGCAGATGAACGCGCCGCGCTGCTCACCGCTTTCCATCAGCTCTCGGCGGATGGAATCAAGGTTAAAATCCAGCGTTTTTCCGGCGTGAACAATCTGCTTGTAAAACTCCTGCATATCGTCGCTGGGCTGGATGCCAAGATAACGATAGTTGAGGTGCATAACGTGTTTGTACTGAATCAGCGCGTCGCTGGTGCGGTTGGTCTTGATCAAAGCCGTCATCAATTCCATGTGAAGACGGTCGTCAAACTGATCGACATCCAGTGCGGAACGGCAAACAGTGGCAACCTCCTCATAGTTTTCGTCGGCCTTAAGCATCTCGACATAGGCGTACACGGCGGACATATATTTGTTATGCAGCAATGTACCGCGAGCCAGCGCCCAATCGCACTGCTCGTTGGCATACAAAAGATCGCCCGTATAGAGACGAAGAAGATCGGCATACCAGGCACGCTGCTGAAAGGGCGTGGTGCCCGGCGCGCCAAGGTGATCAAAGAGCTCCTCAATTTCATATACGTCTACCGTCATATTTGGCAGGCTTTTCCAATGATAAGCACCGCGATCGGCAACAATGCATGCGCCCATGCCCGGATAAATCTGGTTCAAAATGATGCGTAGACGGCTAACCAGCGTTTTGAGTGCATTTTCGGGATTAGCGCTGTGATCATCGGCCCAAAGCGTACCTAAAATGCGATAATTGGGAACGCTCTGTCCGCCGTTTAAGATCAAATACTGCATCAGCGCCACGCCCTTGCGGGATTTGGCCAGTAGCTGATTCGCCTCCTGCGTATCAATATAAATTGCAAAGGTGTTCATCAATTGAATCCGGATGGATGTGTCCACGGGTAAGCTCCCTCATTGGCATCCTTTATGTGTCATTCCATTGTTCAAAAATCGCCGTTTCGTGGTGTGGCCTATGCAGATGACAGGATGCTTTGATTAACGGTTACATTTTACCACAAAAAAGGTTGTGAATCAATAAGATTGAGATTTAAGCCAAATATTTTCTCGCATATTATGGTTATAAATCATACGTTATATTGCATCTTTACGGGATATCCATCCAGTTGTTCTATTTTTGAATAACAACAAGTAACAAAATGATGTATCTTTTTGCATTTTTTAGTTTGGCAATTAATGGAATACTCAAGCAAGGCAGGGCAGGTTGCCAATGCACGTAATCATTCAATTCATCATTTTATATTTTTAATTCTATAATCTATTATTTCCAAACCATTGTTTGTTATTTTTAAATTTAATTTGCAAAAAGTATATCCTTTTCGTTCCCCATTTCAATTTTTATATGTTACGGGAGTTTACGGCGTAGCGATGGCAAAGTCTTCATTTTCACCTGTTATTATGCTATAATTACAGATGTATTTTGATATAAAGGAGACAATCCTGAATGAGGCAGAAAGTCGCCGCGTTAATCGTGCGTCTGCGCATCCCCTTGATGATCCTGATGCTAATCCTGGCTGTTTTGTGCGGCACGACCATCCGCTCTGTCAAGGTCAATTACGATCTGATTTCCTATCTGGATGACGACACTGCCGCCATGCGTGGGCTTGCCATCATGAACAGTGAGTTTTCCGGCGTGTCCGGTATGTCCGTCGCCCTCAAAAACGGCACCGAGGAGGATGCGCAGCAAACAGCCTCCTGGATCGCCGCACTGGACGGCGTGATGCTGGCCAATCACGATGCCGAAACCGGTGTAAAGGAGCATGACGGCGGTACCTACCGCCTGATCCGCGTGATCGCCAACGCGGATAACTCAGACGCAGTATACGATGCGATCGAAGCACAGCTGGCCGATACGCCGCACTTGATCAGCGGCGGCCCCAAGGATAACCGCCTTTTGCAGCAAAACATTGGCCGTGAAATGCCCATCGTGATGCTGGTTTCCTGCATAATCGTGCTGGCGGTGCTGCTGGCCATGTCGCGCTCCTGGCTGGAACCGTTCATCTTTTTCCTTATTATTGCTGTATCCATATTGCTCAATATGGGCACCAACTGGATCTTCCCCAGCATTTCATTTGTAACATTCGCTGTGGCTGCCATCCTGCAGCTGGCGCTGGCGATGGACTATTCCATCATGCTGATTAACGCCTTTGAGCGTCTGCGCGCGCAGGGCTTGGCCCCGCGCGAGGCCATGACGCAGGCGCTGGCCGACTCGTTTATGCCCATCGCCTCCAGCGCGCTGACCACTGTAGCGGGCATGCTGGCGCTGGTATTCATGAGCTTTACCATCGGCTTTGATATCGGCATTGTGCTGGCCAAGGGCATCGTGCTAAGCATGCTCACCGTTTTCCTGCTGATGCCCGGCGTGCTGGTTGCCTGCTCTCCCATGCTGGATAAAACGACGCACAAGCCGCTGCATATCAGCGGCAAGCTTATCACCCGCGGCGCGCGCGGCGTGGTGCCTATCCTGCTGATCGCGCTGATTGTGGCCGGCACCATCCTGCAATTCGGCAACACCTACACCTATACCGTGCGCGATATGGATGCGGATTCGCAGCTGGTATCCGAGCTGTTCGGGCAAAACAACCAGATCGTGCTCCTTTTCCCCACCGATACGACGGACGAGGGCTATCAGCGGCAGCGCGATATGCTGGCCGAAATGCAGGCCATCGCCTTTGACGGCGCGCCCATCGTCAACAGCGTACAGGCCATGGTGACCACCGGCGCGCAGGCGCTGGAATACTATGATGTGCCCAAGGCCGCCCAGCTTCTTGGCTACTCCGAGCAGCAGGTGCAGATGGTGTTCAATCAGCTGGGCGTTACCGACAGTATCCGCGCCGACGCGCTAATCGAGCGTCTGATTCCCCTGGCCAAGCGTTTCTCCATGCTGGTGCCCAAGGCGGCGATGGAGCAGCTTAACCAGGCAGAAACGCTGCTGAATACCGCCAATTCCACCTTTAACGGCGCACATTATGCCAGGGCGCTCTTGTCGCTGAACCTGGCTATTTCCAGTCCCTATGCGCACGATGCGGTGCAGCAAATCGAAGCCATCCTCTATAAGTATTACGGCGAGGACGGCGCGCTCTCCGGCATGCTGGTTGCCATGGACGATATCGCCACCTCCTTTACGGGCGATATGACGCGCGTCAGTCTGATCACCATCGGTCTGGTTTTCCTGATCGTGATGATCTCCTTCCGCTCGCTGGTCATCCCGGCGATGCTGGTTTGCCTGATCCAGGGTGCAGTATACATCAACATGGCCTTCTCCGGGCTGGTGGACGGCTCGGTATTCTTCATGTGCTATCTGATCTGCGTGGCGCTGCAAATGGGCGCAACCATCGATTACGGCATCCTGCTGACCAGCCATTACCGCAGGTGCCGCAGCGCCCTTCCCCCGCGCGAGGCCGTTGCGCAGGCCATGCAGATGTCGCTGCAAACCATCCTGACCTCGGGTCTGGCGCTGATTACGGCGGGCTTTGCCGTGGGCAAGATCAGCACGGTTTTCTATATTTCCTCCATCGGCACCATGCTGGCGCGCGGCGCGGTGGTATCGGTACTGCTGATTCTGTTCCTGCTGCCGCAGCTGCTGATCTGGCTGGATCGCTGGATGATTAAAAAAAATTCTAAAAAGGCGGAACTTTCTTCGGAACCGTCCGTTCAATAAGTGCAGGGCAAAAAAACAGCCCGCAATAACAAAACGGAGGACACTGACCATGACTGCTAAAATCGTATCCATTCTGCTGGCGCTGCTCACCCTGATTTCCGGCACCGCCGCCGCATCCTTTGATCCCGAGGCCGACCTTCAGACCCAGCACGGCTATATCCTTGAAATGCTCGACGACGGCTCCTTCCTGCTGCTCAACCAGGATAATCAGACCGTGCAGGTCAATACCGATGAAAACACCGTGACCGATCTGGCCGAGCCGCTTCACGCCGGTCAGTACGTGGTGGTGGATTATGACGGCAAGCTGACCCGCTCACTCCCTGCGCAGCTGTACGCGCAGCACATTTTCGGCGCGACCCTGAAGGGCATTGTCAGCGCAGTCAATGAACGCGAGGTGACGCTGATCGAGGATGAGACCCAGCAGGAGTACATTGTGCATCTGCCCAAGGATGTGGAGCTGCCCACGGAGGGCGAGCACATTGCCGTCCACTTTAACGGCGTCATCGCCATGTCTCTGCCTGCACAGCTGAGCGCGTTGGCATGGGACGTCATTCCCTCTGAGGAAATGCGCGCGGAATAACGAGCAAACGCTTATATAAAAAGCCAGGCTGACGTTTTGCCAGCCTGGCTTTTATATGGCATTATTTCAGCAGCCGCCCTGCCGCTGCGGCGATTTGCACATCAGCAGCCGTAAGCTGCGCTGTTTTCAGCCCTTGCGCGTCCGCCCACAGGATTTGATCGTGCACGCGAAGCTGGAATTCGCCCGACTGCCAATCAAAGAAATACGCGCACAGGGTAATCTGCAAGTCCAGCTCCGGATAAGCGCACACGCTGTCGCAGAGATGCGCGCCCGTGCGGCCCGCGACGCCAAATTCCTCCTGAAGCTCGCGCTCCAGGCAGGCTGCGTCCGTTTCGCCTGCTTCCACCTTGCCGCCGGGAAACTCCCAGAGCCCTTCGTGCTTTTGCCCCGGCGCGCGGCGTGCCAGCAGCGCGCGCCCATCGCGGACAATGACCGCGCAGATCACGCGCTTAACCGTCATACGGCTTCCCCCGCCATGTTGACGCCGTCGGCATGATGCGCCGCCCCCTCCGGCACAATAAAGCGCAGGGCAGAGGGCACGTTTTCAATTTCAAAGTGCGAACCGCTGGTAATTTCGCCGTCCAGGCACATCAGGAAGCCCGGATCCGCATCGATTACTACCTTGCGGCCGCGGCAATAGTGAATGCAGTCCCGCAGCAGCGGATTATCCAGATGCTCGCCGCGCTGATAATAGCCGATCAGCCTGGCAAAGCGGAAGCGGGAAATGGGCGTGACGATGCAGACCTCGATCTGTCCGTCGGCCACATCCGCGCGCGGCGCGCAGCGGAAGGAGCCGCCCACATAATCGCCATTGGCCAGGGTACACAGCAGAATATTGCCGTCCATCATCGTTTCGCCGTCCACCGCAATTTTGCAGCGGTGGCGGACGCCGTCAATCAGCGTCAGCACGATGGCGCCATAGTAGGCGCGATAGCCGTGCATGAGGGGAAGATGGCGGAACCTAATCATCCGCGCGGCAGTTTTGGCTTCAAAGCCCATATTGACCACATTGATGGCATAGCGGTCGTTCACACGGATCATATCGACCCGCTGCTCATGCCCGCTCATCAGCGCGCCCAGGTCGGTAAAAAACTTGCGGCCGCCAAAGTACTTGATAAAATCGTTGCCGCTGCCGCAGGGGTAGCAGCCGACCGCCGCATGGTCAAAGCCCGCAGCGCCGTTGATGACCTCATTCAGCGTGCCGTCACCGCCGCAGGCATAAAAGCGCAGGGGCGAGGTATCCGCCTGGCAGCGGGTACGGACGTATTGCGTCGCGTCCCCCGGCGCGCTGGTCACGTAGATTTCATAAGGCTCCGAAGGGTTCAGCTCGCTCAGCGCCTTTTGGATCACTGGCGTTGCATCCTGGTGGCCGGAACGGGGATTGACGATAAAGATATGCCGCATAAAGCGACCTCCCTCTGCCGCATAAAAAAACGGTTGATTTGCATGGCGGCATCGGGTACAATATATGCAGGTGCCGCACCGCATAATAAGCACACATTACATTATACGTGCAAATTCGACACCTTGTCAAGGAGGAACTGATGTCAAAAACAAAGCAGAAGAAAGTCAATCCCTATGCAAAGCAGCCTGAAAAGAAAACCAACTGGCCGCTGATTATCGTCACCGCCGTCCTCGTCGCCGCGCTGATCGTCGCAGGCGTATTGCTGCTTGGTGGAAAGCATAAAAATACAGCCGACGACGGGCTGCTGCACGGCACCTACTACGCGCAGATCGACGTAAAGGACTACGGCACGATCACCGCCGAGCTGTATGCCGATACCGCCCCCATTACCGTGACCAACTTCGTCAACCTTGTCAATCAGGGCTTCTACGATGGCCTGACCTTCCACCGCATCATCTCCGGCTTTATGATTCAGGGCGGCGATCCGCTGGGCAACGGCACCGGCGGCTCGGAAAATAAGATCAAAGGCGAGTTCTCGGCCAACGGCGTGGACAATCCCCTCAAGCACACGCGCGGCGTGCTGTCCATGGCGCGCTCCAGCGCCTATAACAGCGCCAGCAGTCAGTTCTTTATCATGCACGCGGACGCGACGCATCTGGATGGCCAGTACGCGGCCTTTGGCAAGGTGCTCAGCGGCATGGAGGTAGTGGACGCCATCTGCCAGAACACCCCTGTATCGGACAGTAACGGCACCGTAGCCAAGGAAAACCAGCCGGTCATCACCAGCATCCGAATGATCGATAAGCCGCAATAAGCGCCCTTCAGACGCCTCCATGCGCAGCAAAGCCCCATCCTTCCAGTCAAGGATGGGGCTGCTTTTTGTGTTGTTTTAACCGATCAGGCTGCGCAGCTTGCGCGCATAGATGCGCTGGGCAATTTCAAGCCTGCCCATGCCGGTAAGATGGCAGTCCACCGTGAAGCCGGCCTTCTCCAGCTGGGATTTCCAACTGTCCGGCCCCTCCCCCGCCATATCGCGCAGGGTATGGCCGCCCACCGACATCAGCAGCGGCTCCAGCGTGATGCGGCGCGCAGGCTTGGAAAGCAATTCCGGCAGCAGTGCCGTCAGGTTATCCGCTCCGGATAAACAGGCCAGATAGACCTGCTCCGGCAAACGCTGGCGCAGCCGCCGATAGGCAGGGTTTCCGTTGCTCGGGTGCCCATGCCCCATCAGCAGCAGCGGCGTGCCGCAATCGTGCTGTACGCCTGCGTAATAAGCTGCAAGCGCGTCCAGGTCTTCATCCTCCGCCAGCAGCGGAGAGGCAACAGGCAGGCCGTCCGCGGCCGCCAACACGCCCTCGTATTCCTCGCCGGGCGATATCAGCAGAGTCGCCAGAGCAATATGCTCCGCGCCCTCCGCCCTCGCCTGCGCGATCGCCCCAGCAGCATCAGGAACTTCCTTGCCGCGCTTGCTCAAAAGCGAGCGCACGCGCGCTGAGGTAAAGGCTCGGCTCAGATGCCAGCCAGGCAGGGCGTTCAGCATTGCAGTCTCAATCCTGCCCACATCCGCATCCAGCGCGGCGTTATCCAGCGCGCCATAGGACACAGAAATCAGTACATTTTTGTTTTCCATCGTCAATTATCAAAGTCGATTTCAGGATAAAGAATCTTGGCCAGCGTTACATAAGCGTCGGCAAAGCGGCTATTGGGCTTGTAATGGAACAGATGGGGCTCCAGGAAGTACACCTTGCCCTCCTTCACCGCGCGCAGGGACTGCCACACGGCATTGCCGCTATACACACGATCCAGCTGAGCCGCGTCGTCCTCCTTGCTCGCATGGCACTGCACCACGATCATATCCGGATCAGCCGCGAACACGGACTCCATGTTGATTTCGATGCGATCCGCACCAGAAGCATTGTCCGCGTCGGAAATGTTGACAGCCTGCATCTCGGAGATCATGCCGCCCAGTACGGTATTGGAGGTGTTGGCGGTGATGTTATCCTTGGTAGCGGAGAACATGGCAAACACCTTGGGCGCGTTTTCAGGGTTCTCCGGGATACGGCACAGCACGTCCACCACCTTGTCCAGGGCGGGCATGGCCACGGTATCCCACAGCTCGGGCTGGCCGTTGAGATTGCAGAACACCTTGAACCACTTGAGGTAATCGGAGAAATCGTTATAGCTCATGGCCACAACAGGGATGCCCGCCGCCTGCGCAGGAGCCGAGATGGTCTTGTAGCCGCTCATGGCGGTGCTGCATACAATCAGATCGGGCTGGAAGGCGATAATGTTTTCGGTGTTCCAGTTTTTGCCCGCAGAGGACTCAGCCAGCACGGTCACGCCCTCATCCTGGGTCACGTCGCGGCCGATATAGAGCTCATACAGTTTAATCGAGGAGCTGCCGCCGATCACGCCGTCCGCCTTGCCGCCCGCCTCGTACCACAGGGTGACGAAGCTGCCGTACAAAACGGCGGTCTTGCCGGGGTTTTTGGTAATCTCAAGGGGCGTTTCGGAGACCGCGTCGGTAAAGATGACGCTGGTATCGGTCACGACAACCTCGTCGGCCTTTTCAAGGAATTTGGCTCGAATGGCCGCAGCGCGGTCGCTATTGGCGTTTTCAGCCACAACGGGCAGCGCAGCGCACAGCAGGCACAGGGCCATCAGCAGAGAAAACAGCTTTTTCATTGAGTGATTTCCTCCTGTTTACATTTTTGTATCTGTAGGGCTTTCGCCCGCAGTACCGTTTAGAATGCGCATAGGGATAAAATATGGGCAATTGTGCGCCGCGTCATGGGTGATATCGGCCTCGATGCGAAACACCTCCCGCAGGGTTTCCTGCGTGATGACCTCGCCCGGCGCGCCGCCCGCATACAGGCCGCCGTCCTTGATGACATACAAATAATCGGAATACCGCGCGGCCATGTTGAGATCATGCAGCACCATCACAATGGTCATGCCCATTTCCCGATTCAGTCGGCGCACCAGCTCCAGCACTTCCATCTGGTAGCTGATATCCAGATAGGTGGTCGGCTCGTCCAGGATCAGGATTTCAGGCTGCTGGCAAACCGTCATGGCAATCCACGCCCGCTGGCGCTCGCCGCCCGACAGCGTGCGCAGTGTACGCCGCTGCAGGTGCTCAAGGCCGGTCAGCCGCAGCGTTTTATCGATGATCCTGCCATCCTCAGCACTCAGCCCGCGCCCCATCTTCATGTATGGATAGCGGCCGTAGGATACCAGCGTGCGCACGTCAATATCTGGCGGCGAGGTATGCACCTGCGCAAGATAGGCAATGTGCCGCGCCAACACCTTGGGAGCGTACGCGTCCAGCGGCAGCCCTTCATACAGCACGCGCCCTGCGCTGGGCGTAACGGCCTTGGAAACCGTCTTGAGCAGGCTGGATTTGCCGCAGCCATTCTGCCCGATGATGGTAACGATCTTTTCCCTTGGAATGTCCAGCGTCACATGCTGAAGCACCGTTTTGGTGCGAAAGGCAATGGTGATATCCTCAAAGCCAAAGTACATTACCCCTCGCCTCCCGTCTCGCGCGTGCGCAGCAGATACAGGAAGAACGGCGCGCCGATAAAGGACAGGATGATGCTGACAGGAATCTCGCCCGGCGGCATGATGACGCGGCCAATCGTATCGCAGGCCACCACCAACGTAAAGCCCAGGAAGGCCGAGGCCGGAAACAGATATTTATAATCCGACCCTACCAGCAGCCGCGCAATATGCGGCACCACAAGACCCACAAAGCTGATCAGCCCCGCCACCGAAATGGCCGCACCCGAAAGGAGCGAGGAAATGGCGATCAGGAAGAAGCGGAACCGCTCTGTGCGCAGGCCCAGGGAATTGGCCGTTTCATCTCCCAACATCAGGATGTTCATCTTGGAAGGCAGCAGGAAGCACAGCAGCACGCCGCACAGCGCGTAGGGCGCAATCATGCCAAAGTGCGACCAGCCCGTGCCGTTCAGCCCGCCCACCAGAAAGCCCGAGGCGTTGCCCAACGAATCGGCAAAGAAGGTTTTGATCATATCGTTGAACGCGCCGAACAGCGCCGATACCGCCATGCCGGACAGGATCATCTTGACCGGGCTGACGCCCTTTTGATAGGCCAGGGCGTAGATCAGCATGGTGGTCACAAACGCACCGACGATGGAGCCGATGGGCAGCAGATGGGAAAAATTGGGGAATACCACCAGCGTGATATAGCCAATAAAGCTTGCGCCGCCCGTCACGCCGATGGTGGAGGGCGAGGCCATGGTGTTGCGCATTACACCCTGCAAAATACAGCCGGACAGCGACAGGCACACGCCCACCAGCCCGCCGCACAGGATGCGCGGGAAGCGCAGATGCCAGATCAGCAGGCGGGACGTGCTGTCATCCGCCACAAAGAGACCACGCACAATCTCCCGCAGGGAAAAATGAATGGTGCCGATGCCCACGCAAACCAGCGCGGTCACGACGCACAGCGCCCCGAAGAGCGTGATCAACACTACGCGAAAGCAGCGATGAGATGCAGTGTTCATAGCTTTTGCAAAAATACCTTCATTTCGTCCTGCAGCTGTGCCAGTTCCTGCGCATCGGGATGGCCCAGCGATTCCTTCTGCTTTTCAAAACGCTCCGGACTCAGGTGGCCCTTTTGCCCTTCTGGAATGCGCAGGCGGCGCGCCGTGCGGTTCAAATCGATGCTGCCCCGGCACAGGTAGTGGCCGATCAGCTGGTTGTTTTCGCGCACGAGGTTTTCCACATTCTCGCACACCTTTTGAGCATGAGCAGAATCGCGCGCCGCGCCCAGGGTGCCGATAATAATGATCTTCTTGCCCTGCATGCGGTGAATCAGGTCAATCGTATCGTCGTCTGCCGTGCCATGATTACACCAGTAGGACAGCACGAAGGTATCGAACAGATCGATCACCTCCTGATTGACATAACGGATGTTATAGGGGCCGACGTGGTTGGGCGTTACCGCCGCAGCTGCCTCGGCCAGGCGGAAAGCATTGCCGGTGATGGTGGAAAAAATGATGGCGATTTTATCCATGAGCGCGTCATCCTTTCATGCTCGTTTCATTAGTTAGATACATCTAACATCAGTAGATTAAGAAAACCGCCACAGCGGTTAAGCATATCTAACACCGATAGATTAGCATGATTTCCCGTCTTTGTCAATCCAAAATAAACCACCAGATTTCACATCAAAAAGCCCGCCGCTGAACATGCAGCGACGGGCTGAAAATCTCTTTTTACTTTTTGCGGCGCAGATAGGCAGGCACGCCCAGATCATCTTTTTCGCTGGCCGCCGGCTGCTCCTGCACGGGAGCGGGCGCGGCAGGCGTTTGATAAGGCACATAGGGCTGCTGCGCAGGCTGCTGAGGCATAGCATAGGTGGGCGCGGCGTAGGGCGAGGGCGCGTAGGGCACGCTCGTCATCGGGCGCTGCGCGGCCATGGGCCGCATGCCGGGCGCAAAGGAATCTGCGTCGTAGGTATTGAGGGGAGCCGGCGCATCCTCGCTGACAGGCTCGGAGGGTGTGCGGTTCTCATAGGGATTCATCGCGGCGCTGGCCATGCCGTAAGGGCCGGTAGCGCTGCGCGCGCTGGGGCGCTTGCCCTTGGGATCGCGCGTCGGGAAGGGCGTTTTTTCAAAGCCGGTGGCAATGACAGTGATGCGCACTTCGTCCTTGAGTTCTTCGTCGATATTGGCGCCGAAGATGATATTGGCCTCGCTGTCGGCAGCCTGCATGACCAGGCTGGCGGCCTCGTTGACGTCCATGATGTTCATATCCTTGCCGCCGGACACGTTGATCAGCACAGCGCGCGCGCCGTCGATCTTGGTTTCAAGCAGCGGGCTGGAGATGGCTTCCTTGGCAGCGTTGACCATACCGTTTTCGCCGCTGCCGGTACCGATGCCCATGTGGGCCATACCGCCGGATTCCATCACCGTGCGCACATCGGCAAAGTCCAGGTTGATCACCGCAGGCACGGCGATCAGATCGGAAATGCCCTGAATACCCTGACGCAGCACATCGTCCGCCTTTCGGAAGGCTTCCAGCATCGTGGTGCCCTTGCTGACCACCTGCAGCAGGCGATCATTGGGGATCACTACCAGCGTATCCACGCTTTGCTTCAGCTCGTTGATGCCAAGCTCTGCGTTCTTCATGCGCTGCTTGCCCTCAAAGAGGAAGGGCTTGGTCACAACGGCGATGGTAAGGCAGCCCAGCTCGCGGGCGATTTCTGCCACCACAGGGGCCGCGCCCGTGCCGGTGCCGCCGCCCATACCGGCGGTAACAAACACCAGATCGGAACCCTTGAGCGCGCCGGCGATTTCCTCGCGGCTTTCCTCAGCGGCACGGCGGCCGATATCGGGCACAGCGCCCGCACCCAGACCCTTGGTCAGCTTCTCGCCGATCTGAATCTTGGTACCGGCCTTGCTCAGACCCAGCGCCTGACGATCGGTATTAACGGCGATGAAATCCACGCCGCGCAGCCCGGCGTCCACCATGCGGTTGACAGCATTGTTGCCGCCGCCGCCGCAGCCGACTACTTTAATAGAAGCAAAGCCCTGATTCTGTTGATCCATTTGGAGTTCCAGCATAATGTTCCCTCCGGTAATTGATATTGGCTGCGGCCTGCATCAGCCGCCGAAAAGGTTATTGAAGAAGGCGCGCACGCCGCGGTTTGCGTTGGCGTTGACCAGGGTGTCGATGATCAGATCCAGCAAACCCAGCACGCTGGTATATACAGGGCTGGAGAGCTTGCCGGTTTTGCGCGGCAGCTCACGCACAGGGCGATCCAGCTTGGCGCTGAGGAAATCGCGACCGCCGCGGTTGATGGCCAGACCGCCGCCGGTCAGATACGCCACCGACCAGTTGCCCAGGCGCACGCCGCTGCCCTTGACCGCGTCATGAATAGCCTCGGCAATTTCCTCCACACGGGGCTCGAGCACATTGGCCACTTCCTCGCGGGTAAAGGATTTGCTTACGCCGTCGCGATCCAGCGCGTCGTATTTTTCATCCCCGGCGGATACGCCGAAAACATAAGCGCGCTTGATCTGCTCGGCAGAGGACAGGGGGATTTCCAGCCCATAGGCCAGATCGGCCGCGATATCGCCGCCGCCCATGGGGATGACCTTGTGGAAGATCACCGCGTCGCCCTCCACGGCCATGACCTCGGTGTTGAGGTAGCCCATATCCACCAGCAGAGCGGTGCGGTCGCGCTCCTCATCGGGGATAAAGAGCATAGCCTGTCCAACCGGGGTGGAGAAAAAGCTGTTTACGGTGATGTTCAGCGCGCGGAAACGCTCGCTTACATCATCCAGGAAAAACTGATCGGCCACCACAAAGGAGACCAGCGCGCGCAGCGAGCTGCCGCGCATGCCCATGGGCTCCAGGGTCTTTTTGCCCTCATCCACCATGAACCAGGCGGGACTGCGATGGACGATCACGCCCTGCACTTGCCCCAGCTCCTCGGTGGCGCGGCGGAAGAGATCTTCAATATTGCGCACCGTCACATGCGGATCGGCGCCCTGAAGATCGATCTTGGTTTCGATTGCATACACGCGGGAAAACTCGCCCGGCACGCCCACGTTTACTTCACGCACGCGGGTGTGCGATTGCGTTTCCGCCTCGTGCACCGCATTGGAAATAGCCTCGTTCAAGGCGTTAGGCTCGTTCCACTGCCCATCGGCAAAGCCGGAATAGGCAGAGAAGCCCGCGCCGATAATATCGCAGCGCTGGCGGCCGCTGGTTTCCGCCACAAGGGCGACAATCTTGCTGGTGCCGAAATCAATGGCCGTTACAGTGTTCTTCATTACAACCCTCATCCCCCGTCCGTCGCAGCGCTCACGCCGCCGCGTGCGCGCATGGCAAACTGCCGAATGCGCCCATGTCATTAGGATACTTAATTGTAACCTTTTTGTGACAGTTTTTCAAGTAGGTATTTCACAAATCTTTACAAATATTCATCAATAATTTACCGCCCGCTCGAATATTTTACCCCTTGAGGGGGCTTTTGCCTCCTTGCGCGCGGAAAAATGGCGCACTGCGCCGTTTATAGCTTATGTTTATTGGAGACGTTTTATGCTGTGCTTCGCCCTTTTTGCGCCCACCGCCACGAAAACGCATCCGTATCGCCGCGCTCAAGCGGGAAGAATGTCGGATTCTGCAATTTCGTCGTTTTGAAAAATGCAAGTGTGCCCCTGCTAAAATTTGAGATTTTTTGATTGACAAAGCGGTCTTATTTCTGTATAATCTTAACAAAAGGATTCCTTTCCATTGCGGAATCCCACAATTTAACAACGGAGGGTCTAACATGAAAAAGGTTCTCTCGATTCTCTTGGCCGCCATGCTGCTGCTTGGCATCGTTCCTGCCCTGGCTGAAACCGATACCATCACCGTGATGGTTCCCCCGGTCACCGGCACCTATCTGACCGATATCGAAACCTGGGCCAATGAGTTCACCGCCATCCATCCCGAAATCAAGGTTGAAATCATCAAGACCTCCTGGGACGAGCACAACGGCAAGCTGACCACCCTGGCCAATGCCGGTGAAGCCCCCGACATCGCGGAAGTCAGCTATTCCACCATCGGCACCCTGGTAAACCTGGGCGTCGGCATCGAAATTGACAAGTACATGGACGCCGAGCGCCTGGCTGATTACGATCAGAACGCGCTGGACTACATGTCCCTGGAAGGCCATGTATACGGCCTGCCCCTCTACATCACCATCCAGTCCATCGGCGCCAACAAGGATATGCTGACCGCCGCTGGTGCGGACGTGGCCAAGATTCAGTCTGAAGGCTGGACCTATAAGGAATTCCTGGAAGTCATCAAAAACGGCACCACCGACAACTGCTTCGGCTTCGTGTTCGCCAACTCCGGCGTTACCGCGGCTGACTTCATCAGCATCTTCGGCGCTTCCGCCGGCATCACCAACGATTTCACAGCGGATCTGAAGTATGCCTATACCTCCGAAAACATGCTGAACCTGCTCAAGGCCGTTGAAGAAATGACCTCCTCCGGTTATATGCCCAAGTACGCCGTAGAAGCTGGCCAGCGCATGGTAATGTGCGAAACCGGCAACGCCATGATCTTCGGCAAGGCCATGCCCCTGTTCGAGCTCAACATCAACAAGAACAACGCCGCCCTGGCCGCCAACGACGGCAAGGCCGTTGAAAACTCCATCCATGTGAACTATGCTTTCCTGCCCATCCCCACGATGGAAGGCGTAAAGGAAACCTGCTTCGGCTCCGTGGACGGTCTGGTTGCCCTGCGCAATAAGAACACCACCGACGAGCACCTCAAGAACGTTTGCCTGTTCCTGGATTACCTGTGCTCCGGCGATCGCGCCGCGATGGTAGACTCCACCCTGCTGCTGGATCCCGTGTGCAAGAGCGGCCGCGAAGTTTATGCCAAGTATGCCGTCACCGGTCTGGACGAAGGCAACGCTGCCTGCGCTGCCCGTGAAATCGGCCTGGTCGTTGCGCCTCCCTCCGGCGTTTCCGCCGAGCAGAGCACCAACGCCCGTCAGCTGCGTGACGAAGTGATCGTACCCAAGTTCCAGGCTCTGCTGGCTGGCGAAGCCACCGCTCAGCAGGTATACGACGCCATCTGCCAGGAAGCTGTAAAGCTCTTTGGCGCGGACGGCTGTGCGAACGGCCTGATCTAATCCCCGCCTGAACGGCAAAAGGAATTGCCGCCCGCCCCGCTGCATCGTGGCGGGCGGCTTTTCTATTGACTGCGAGCCATACCAAGTTTGGAAGGAATGAATCACATGACGACAAGCAAAGGCGTTTCCCTTGCCGCGCGCAAGCGCTTCCGCCTGACCAGCGACGATCTGTGGGGCTATGCCTTCATCGGCGTATCCATGCTGGTATTTTGCATTTTCACGCTATATCCCGTTATCAGCGCTGTGGAGACGAGCTTTTTAAAGTATCGCCCCTTTGGCTCGCAGTATATCAAATGGCAAAACTATGCCGAAACCTTCAAAAACGTGCTGTTCTACAAAGCCACCAAAAACACGCTGGTGTATACCGCCGTGGTGGTGCCGCTTTCTCTGCTGTTGGCGTTTTCCATCGCCATCATGATCCTGCCCTTCCCGCGCAAGGTGCAGTCAGTGTTCAAGTCCATCTACTACCTGCCGGGCATCGCCTCGGGCGTCGCGCTGTCGGTGGTATGGCTGTGGATTTACGATTCCTCCCCCCAGGGGCTGTTCAACCAGGTGCTTTCTTTCCTGCACCTGCCCACGCAAAACTGGCTTTCCTCCAGCAAAACCTCCATGCTGTCGCTGATGTTTATGGCCCTGATGTCGGGCCAGGGCAGCAATATCATCATCTATATTGCGGCTCTGTTGGGCATTGACAACAGCTATTTTGAAGCCGCCGAGCTGGACGGCGCCACCTTTATGCAAAAGGTGCGCTACATTGTGTTTCCCCTGGTAAAGCCCACCACGCTGTTCCTGCTGGTAACGGGCGTGATCGGCTCCTTCCAGGTTTTCATGAACGCCTTTATGATGACGGGCGGCGGCCCGGATAACAGCACCACCATGATCGGTCTGCTGATTTATAAAAACGCGTTTGAATATTCCAAGTATGGCCTGGCCTGCGCGCAGGCGATCCTGCTGGCAATCGTCATCGCCATCATCTCGCTCCTGCAGTTCAAGCTCATGGGCGTGGATGTGGAATATTAAGGAGGTGGGCATATGGCATCTACGGGCTTGTATTCGCAGCATCGCAACAACCGTGGCCTGCTGCACCTGCGCAACACGCTGATCGCGCTGGTGCTGGTCATCTTCGCGGCACTGGCACTGTTTCCCATCTTCTATATGATCACCTCTTCCTTTGGCCCCGCCGTCTCCACAGCGGGCAACATGCGTACCATCTTTCCCAAGCGCTGGACGCTGGATTCCTATGTCGCGTTCTTTGATTTCAGCCCCTATTCCCTGCGCTGGATCGGCAACAGCTTTATCACCTCGGTCAGCACGGTGCTGGGCAATGTGATCTTTGCTTCCATGGCGGGCTACGCCTTTGCCAAGATTCCCTTCAAAGGCAGCAAGTTCCTGTTCGGGCTGATTCTGGTGGCCATGATGATCCCCTATCAGGTCACGCAGGTGCCGCTATACATCCTGGTAGTCAATAAATTCCACATGTCCAATACCTATGTAGCGCTGATCCTGCCGGGCATCGTTACCTCCTACAATGTGTTCCTGGCCAAGCAGTTCTTCGCCAGCATCCCCACGCCGCTGATCGAAAGCGCCAAGCTGGACGGTTGCAGCCATCCGGGCATCTTCGTGCGCATCGTGCTGCCGCTGTCCAAAACAGTGCTGGCAGTCATGGCCATCAATACCTTCATGTCCTCGTGGAACACCTTCTTCTGGCCCTTCCTGGTCACCAGCAAGGACCGCATGTATACCATTCAGGTGGGCCTGAAAACCTTCAAATTCGCCAATGAAACGCTGTTCGCGCCCATGATGGCCGGGGCCACGCTGTCCGCGCTGCCCATGTTCATCCTGTTCTTCGCGCTGCAAAAGTACTTCCTGGAGGGCGTCACCATCGGCGCTGTGAAAGGCTAATATGCAAATCAGACATTATATTCCTTCCGATGCGCCGGCCGTGCTCCAACTGTGGAACACGGCCGGTGTGCGTGCCGGATACGCCCCGCAGGATGAGGCTGGTCTGCGCGCCCTGCTGCTTGCGCATTCCGATTTCAGCGCCGCGCACACATTCGTGCTGGATGTTGACGGCCAGGCGCAGGGCTTCATCAATGGCTGCACAGGCGCGCATCTGGCGCAGGGCGCGGTGCGCGGCTATGTCAGCTGCCTGCTGCTGAGCGAGGCGCTGGATACTGATGAGAACGCCCGCGTGCTGCTGACAGCTTTAGAGGACTCTTTCCGTCAGGCTGGCAAAAGCGTATCCGCCGTTACGTTCTTCAATCCCATCCGTCTGCCGTGGATCATCCCCGGCACGCCCGGCCATCAGCACAACAACATGCCCGGCATCCCGCGCGATCTGCCGCTGTATCAGTGCATGCTGCAATACGGCTACCGCGAGGCCGCGACCGAAATGGCCATGTATCTCGATCTCTCCGCCTATGCTTATCCCCCCGCAATGGCCGAAAAAGAGCGCGCCATGGCGCAGGAGGGCTACACCGTGGCACGCTATCAGCCCGGCCTGCATGAAGGGCTGGACGATATGCTATCCGCCCTGTGCAACAGCATGTGGAGCAGCGAGATTCCCGCCGCCGCCAGCGCCGGGCAGTACCTGCTGGTCGGCCTCAAGGGGCATACGGTCGCAGGCTTTACAGGCCCCATATATCCCGAGCCAAGCGGCCGCGGCTACTTTGCCGGGCTGGGCGTAGCCCCGCAGTATGAAGGTCACGGTCTGGGCACGCTGCTGTTTAACAAGCTGTGCCTGGCCGAGCGTGCCTGCGGCGCGCAGTATATGTCGCTGTTTACGGGCGTGAATAATCCCGCACAGCGCATCTATCAGGCCGCAGGCTTTACCCCCAGGCGATATTTCGCCGTGATGATCAAGGAGCTGTAAGCCATGAACAAAACCATTTTAGCCATCGGCGCGCATGTCGGCGATATGGAATTAACCGCCGGCGCGCTGCTTGCCTCCTGTGCCGTTTCGGGCGGCCATGCCGTCACCCTGGCGCTGACGGCGGGTGAAAAAGGCGCGCCCGCCGGGGCGGACGTCGCCGCCTACCGGCAGGAAAAAATCGCCCAGGCGCAGGCCTTTATGCGCAATCTGGGCGGCGAGGCCATCGTGCTGGATCACCCCGACGGTCTTTTGCCCAACAACGACGCCGTGCGCTTTGAGGTGTGCGATATCATCCGCCGTGTCAAGCCGGATATTATCGTCACCCACCATGCCTGCAGCATGCACAAGGATCATATGGCCTGCCATGCTATCGTGACGGACGCATGGTTTTACGCAGCCATCGCGGGCTTTGAGCGTGAGCTGCCGCCGCATTTTGCCCGCACGCTGTACTATGCCGAAAACTGGGAGGACGCGCAGGATTTCAAGCCCTATGTATACATGGACGTATCGCAGGGCTTCGCCCTGTGGGAAAAGGCCATCAATCACCATGCCTTCACCGTGCACGGCAGCTTTCCCTATAAGGAATACTACAGCCATCTCAAACGCCTGCGCGGCATCGAAGGGCGCAGGCAATACTGCGAGTGCTTTATGATCCCGCCCGAGCAGGTGAAGCTGGTAAAAACACTGGAGGATATGTAACCCATGGAGGATTTGAAGAGCATCCGCACCGAGCAGCGCAACCCCGAAACGATGCACATTGATGAATTGTCCACGCTGGATATGGTGCGGCTGATCAACCGCGAGGATCACCGCGTGGCTGAGGCCGTAGCGCATGTATGCCCGCAGATTGCTCAGGCCGTGGATATCATCGCCGCCCATCTGCACGGCGGCGGACGGCTGGTTTACTGCGGCTGCGGCACATCTGGCCGCCTTGGCATTCTGGATGCGGTGGAGTGTCCGCCTACCTACTCCACCCCGCCCGAAATGGTGGTGGGGCTGATTGCGGGGGGCTATCCGGCCATCTTCAAGGCCGTGGAGGGCGCGGAGGATAACCGCGATCTTGGCCGCAAGGATTTAACCAGCATTTCCTTTTGCAAAAACGACGTGCTGGTGGGCATCGCCGCCAGCGGCCGCACGCCCTATGTGCTGGGCGCAATGACCTATGCCAAAGAACTGGGCGCGCCGGTGATCGGCGTTACCTGCTGCCCCGGCTCGCAGATTGATACGCTGGCCGATATCGGCATCGCGCCCACCCCCGGCCCCGAGGTCGTCACCGGCTCCACACGCATGAAGAGCGGCACCGCGCAGAAAATGGTGCTGAACATGCTGTCCACCGGCGCGATGATCCGCCTGGGTAAGGTGTACGGCAACCTGATGGTAGACGTAAAGCCCAGCAATGAAAAGCTGATTCGCCGCTGCGTGACCATCGTGCGCGAGGCCACGGGCGAAAGCGAAGAAGCTGCCGTCGACGCGCTGGAAAAGTGCCATTATGCCTGCAAGCCCGCCATCGTCATGCTGCTGCGCGGGGTAAATGAAAACACGGCCAAGCGCCTGCTTTCTAAGGCGGATGGCCGTGTTGCGCTGGCGCTGCGCGCCGTTATAGACTGATTTTTCCCATCACCACAGGATGCCGCGCGCCCGTGGCGCCGGGGGCGTTATTGCAGCTGGCAAAGATGGTTTCATTGGCCAGCAGGGCAAAGGCAACCGCCTCCTTGGCGTTGCCATCCAGCCCCATATCCTCGTTGGTCATCACCCGGCAGTCCGGCAGTAGATCACGCAGATGCGCCATCAGCGTCAGGTTATAGCATCCGCCGCCGCCCACAATCATGCGTCCCGGACGACAGGGGCTGAAGCGCTGCAGGCCATAGGCAATGCACTCTGCCGTAAAGCGGGTGACGGTTGCCAGCGTATCCAGCAGCGATACGTCATGCGCCGCAGCGTAATCCAGCAGCGCCGCCAGATACGGCGCGCCATAGGCTTCGCGGCCTGTGGTTTTGGGCGGCTTTCGCTGCAAATATGGATCCTGCATCAAAAACGCCAGCAAGACCGCATCCACGCGCCCCTGCGCGGCCATTTTGCCCCCTGCGTCGTAATGCTGCCTGCCGTTCGTCAGTCGCTCCACAAGCGCGTCCATCAGCATATTGCCCGGGCCCGTATCAAAGGCAAACACATCCTCCAGCCGGCAATCGCGCGGCAGCACGGTCACATTTCCGATGCCGCCGATGTTTTGCAGCGCCACGCATTCCTCCCGGCTGCGATAGAGCAAAAATTCGGTATAGGGCACCAGCGGCGCGCCCAAGCCGCCCGCGGCCACATCGCGCACGCGGAAATCCCCCACCGTGGGGCAGCCGAAATGCTCGGCCAGCATGGCGGACTCGCCCAATTGGAAGGTGCTGTGCTGGGACCTGCCCAGGTAGATTTCCTCCTGCGGAATGTGCCACAGCGTCTGCCCATGGCAGCCGATCAAATCCACCTGCGCCCGCTCAATGCCCGCCTGACGGCACAGCGCGTCGCCCGCCTCGCAGTATAGCTGGCCCAGATGAAAATTGATACGGCAAAAGTCCGCCGCCGCCGCACTTCCACCGCCCGCCAGGCGCAGCACCTCTGCGCGCGTGGCCTCGTCAAAGGGCGTAAAGCAAAACGCCAGCTGGGTCAGCCTGGTCTCAACACCATAGCCCGATATGCGCACCAGCGCAGCGTCCACGCCGTCAGCCGACGTGCCGGACATGAAGCCGATCACCAGGCGCTCGGGCTTATTCCACAGTCTTTGCAGGGGATGTTCCATACAAACCCTCCGTTTTCCTATAAATTGCTAATGTCAGTGTATCCCCTGCACGGGAAATTGTCAAGAAGGAGTGTCTACATGGATCTGCATGCTATCATTGGCCAGCGGCTGGTATTCGGCTTTCAGGGGCCGGCGCTGACTGAGTCATTCCGCCAGCTTGTGCGGCAATATAAAATCGGGAATGTCATTTTATTTCGTCACAATGTGGTGGATAATGCCCAGCTTCGTGCCCTGTGCGCCGATATCCAGCAGCTGGTTCAATCCGAAACCGGCCATCCCGCCTTCATTACTATCGATCAGGAGGGCGGCATGGTATCGCGTCTGGGCGCGGACGCCGTCGTCACGCCGGGCAATATGGCTGTCGCCGCAACGGGCGATCCGGTGAGCGCGCGCATCGCAGCGCAGATCACCGCACGCCAGCTGCGCGGCCTTGGCGTTAATCTGAACCTTGCCCCTGTGCTGGATGTAAACAGCAACGCGCGCAATCCCGTCATCGGCGTGCGAAGCTTTGGCGATGATCCCACGCGCGTAGCAGATTTTGCCCGCGAAGCTGTGCTTGGCTATCAAAACGAAAACGTTTGCTGCTGCGGAAAGCACTTTCCCGGGCATGGCGATACGGCGGTGGATTCGCACATCGGCCTGCCCTGCGTGGACAAGGATTTGCCTGCGCTGGAAGCCTGTGAGCTGCTTTCCTTCCGCGCGGTCATCAAGGGTGGCATCCCCACCATCATGAGCAGCCACATTCTGTTTCCGCGCCTGGAGCCGGACGGCGTACCTGCCACCATGTCCCGCCGTATCATGCACGATCTGCTGCGCGGGCAATTGGGCTTTGACGGGCTGATTCTGAGCGACTGCATGTGCATGGACGCAATCCAGCGCCATTACGGCACGCCGCAGGGCGCGCTGGCTGCCATGAACGCGGGCGTGGATCTGGTTTTTGTCAGCAGCAATGAGACCCTGCAACGCGAAACCGCCGAATATCTGCGCGCCGCAGCACAGGAAGGCAGACTGGATGAAACCCAGGCGCAGGCGTCCATGGAGCGCATCCTGCGCGCCAAGGAGCGCTATGCCTTTACCAGCGCGCAGCCCGAGCTGGTCGGTTTGATCCCTGACCGGGAAGCCGCAGAGTGGATGCTGCGCCGCGCGATCACCCACGTCAGCGGGCCGCTCTTCCAGCCGGACGAGCGCACATTCTTCTGTGGGCCGGAGGATTACCGTGCCTCGCTGGCAGGCAACGCGGCAGCAGCCATGGAAGCCGCTCCGCTGCTGCTTCGGCGCTGCTATGGCGGCGGCGCAGCCGTGTGCGGCAAGGATCCGGACGAGGATGAAATCGCCCGCCTCACGGCGCAGGCAGCCGGCTATGACAGCATTCTGCTGCTTACCTGCAACGGGCATTTGTTCCCCGGCCAGATCGCGCTGGCGCGGGCACTGCATACCCTGAGCAAGCCCATGATAGCCGCTGCGCTGCGCAATCCCTACGATCTGCCACTGCTGCCCGATATAGGCAAAATCGCCGTATATGACTATTCCCCCGCCGCGCTGCGCACGCTGATTGCGGCGCTGGACAGCGGCCATTTCTACGGACGCTTGCCCGTGCATTTGGAGGAAAGCGTATGACATGGGTAGCAGGTATAGACGGCGGCGGCACCAGCACTCGCCTGCAGGTGCGCGATGCGCAAAACGCCGTGCTGTCCAGCGCAGAATTTGGCCCCTTCAACATCGCTTCCATCGGCGAACAAGCCTTTTGCCAGCGTCTGGATGAATTGTGGGCAGCATGCCCCGCCCTGGCGGACTGCGCGGCGCTGTGTATCGGCGGCGCAGGCGTATCCTCCCCCAAGGCCAGGCAACTGCTGGAAGCTTCCCTGGCACAGCGCGGCTTTGCAGGCGCGCTGATGCTGTGCAGCGATTTTGAAATCGCCCTGCGCGGGGCCATGGACGGCCCTGGTTGCATTTTGATTGCAGGCACTGGCTCGGTGGGCTTTGGCCGCAATACCGCCGGGCAAACCGCGCGCGTGGGCGGCTGGGGACATCTGATCGACGATTGCGGCAGCGGCTACGCGCTGGGACGCGCTGCGCTGGCGCTGGCCGTACAAACGGCGGATGGCCGTGCGGACGCGCAGACGCTTCTGCAGGCCGTGTATCAAGCCACGGGCAGTCAGGACGTACAGGGCATATTGAATTATGTCTATTACAGCGGGCAGGATAAATCAGCCATCGCCGCGCTGGCCAAGGCGGTGCTTGCCTGCGCGCAGGCGGGCGACGAAGCCAGCCTGGCGATTCTTAGGCAGGGTGCGGCGGAGCTTGCGCGCATCGCGCAGGCGCTATCCAAACGGCTCGATATGCCACGCCCGCGATTGGCACTGCTGGGCGGGCTGCTGACGCATGAATCCCCCTATCGCGTGCTTGTTTTTGAAGCCTTGCTGCCATATGCGCAGACCGTCTCCGCGCAGCATGACGCGCTGTGGGGCGCAGCGCAGCTTGCCTATGAAAAAAGCCGGGAAACGAAGTGATTCGCTTTCCAGCATAGCCGTGCACAGCACGGATCAGGCTGTCAAAAAGCCTCATTAAAGCTTCTGGGATGCATGAAGGGGCAGCAGCCCCTTCATTTGTATGCCCCGCGCTGCTGCCTTACGGCAAGCGCGGGTTTCAGGCGGCGATTTGTAAAATCGCCTGCCCTCAGCCGCCTTTGGCGGCGCTATTAATCCGAGGCAGCGGCGTGTACGGCGCAGAAAGTCTGCTTTAGCTGGCTTTCTGCGGTTTATTTAATTGCTTACAGGCCGATAGGAGGCTTCGCCCGGCACAGTCGCCTCGATCATGCCGCCCTTCAAGCCACGATTGCGCAGCTCCGTTACCACTGCGCGAACAGTGCCAATCTTGGGCCGCAGCTGCTGAGCGTCTCCGATATTGGCCACGTAGCTATCCGTTGTCACCAGATAGATACTGTCCAGCATGGACAGGTTCATCTCCGCAATCTCATTCATGCAGCCCTGCGCATCCAGCTCCGCCACGATATTGAGCATCGCGTCCAGCTGCTCGCTGTTATAGCAGACCACCTGCGAGCCTACGCGAATATCGCGGATGTTCAGTCCAGTAGTTTTGATGCAGCCGTTATCCAGGCGCAGCGAAGCATAGGCTTCCAGCACCATGCCGTCGCTGGCCACCACATACTGGATGCCCGCGTTCAGCACATTAATGCACGGCTGGCGCTCCTGAATATTGAGAATAACGCCATTGGGCCACACCTTTTCCATGCTTTCAAAGCGCAGGTAGCGATTGCTTTCAATACCCGCGCGGATTTTCTCCTCATTCAGGCCAAAATAGCTGGTATTGGCCGTGATGCCCGACAGCCGCATAACCTCCTCCTGAGAGATATTCTGCACGCTGCGAATTTCAACATCACGGATTTTGAACACCTGATCGCGCACAAATATCGCGGCTACGGTGAGCATCACCAGCACGGCGATGAGGGTATACAGCCCGCGTTTGGCCGGACGGCGCGGCATCTCGCCGATGATGCGCACATCATCCTGGCCTGGGTTGGGTGTCTGCACGGGCTCCGTGCCCGGCTGCATGTTGTTTGGCTCCATCCTGCGCTCCTTTCATGCATGGCCTATACGCGCGCTATTTTCGCGCCCAGGGCCGTTAGTTTTTCTTCCATGCGTTCGTATCCGCGATCGATCAGATGCACGTCTTCCACCAGCGTTTCGCCGCTGGCGGCCAGCGCAGCCAGCACCAGCGCTGCTCCGCCGCGCAGATCATGCGCCGCCACATGTGCGCCATGCAGCCACTCCACGCCCTGAATCAGCGCCGCTCGGCCCGTTACGCGGATGTTCGCGCCCATGCGGCACAGATCGCCCGCAATGGCAAAGCGGTTTTCAAACACCTTTTCCTCAATGACGCTTGCGCCACGGCACACACAGGCCAGCGCCAGCATCTGCGATTGCATATCGGTTGGAAAGCCGGGATGCGGCTGGGTTTGCAGAGCATCAAAGCTTTGCAGCCGCTCCGGGGCAGATAAATACAGCGCCTGCTCCCCTTCGGCAATCACGCAGCCCATGGCGCGCAGCTTATCCAGCACTGCCGTCAAATCGCGCGGTCGGGCGTTGGTCAATTCGATCTGCCCGCCCGTAATCGCCGCCGCGCACAGGTATGTACCCGTAGCAATGCGATCCGGCATGGGCTGATAGGTAACGCCATGCAGGCGGCTGACGCCCTCGATCACGATCAGCGGCGAACCTGCCCCTTGCACATGCCCGCCCATGGCGTTGATGTAACGCTGCAAATCCTCAATTTCCGGCTCACGTGCAGCGTTGCTAATGGTAGTTCTGCCTGGCAGCAGCGCCGCGGCCATGATGATGTTTTCCGTCGCGCCCACGGAAGGATAATCCAGGTGGATATCCGCCGCGTGCATATCGCGCCCGTCGCAGCGCAGCATGCCGCCTTCCTCGCTGATGCGCACGCCCATGCGTTTGAGCGCGCTTAGATGTAAATCAATCGGGCGCAGGCCGATTTCGCAGCCGCCGGGATAGGCCATGGTGGCCATGCGCAGCCTGCCCAGCACCGGGCCCAGCAGAAAGATCGAGGAGCGCACGCGCTTGCTCAGCTCTTCCGGCATTTCCCCCTGACTGAGCGCGCCGCCGCAGATGCGCAGTGCATCGCCCTCCCAGCAGGATTCACAGCCCAGCATACGCAGGATCCCGCGCATGCATTCCACATCACCCAGGCGTGGACAATCGGTCAGCACGGTATCCTCCTGGGGCAGCACGCTGGCCGCCAGAATCGGCAGTACGGCATTCTTGGCGGTATCCACCCGCAGGGTTCCCTCTATCTTTTCGCCGCCGCAGATTCGAAATCCTGCCATGCGCTCACCTCCATTTTTCATGCTTTCATGCTATGCCGCACGAAAAATGGGGTGCAAGACAGATTAACTGCGCAGCACCGGCTCGCAGGTTCGGCTGATGGACAGCACCACGCCTACCGCCGCCATGGTGATGGATAACGATGTGCCGCCCGCGCTGAAGAAGGGCAGGGGCAGCCCGGTGGTGGGCAGCACGCCGACCACCACGCCCATATTGATAAACGCCTGCACGCAGATCAGGCACGTAATGCCCGCCGCCAGCAGGCAGCCAAAGGTATCCGGGCAGGTCAGCGCAATGCGCATGCCCGCAAACAGAAAAGCAATAAACAGCAGAATAACGGCCACGCAACCGATCAGCCCGAAATCCTCGCCCACAATGGCAAAGATAAAATCGCTCTCCGGATAGGGCAGGTAAGCGTATTTCTGCCTGCCGCAGCCCAGCCCCATGCCAAACAGCCCGCCGGAGCCAAAGGCAATCAACGATTGCGATAGCTGATAGCCCTCGTCGTTCATCTTGGCAAACGGATTGGTAAAGGACAGCAGCCGCTCACGGCGATAGGGCTCGCTCCAGGCATAATACGCGCCCAGTGCCAAGCCCCCCGCGCCCAGCACCAGCATGTGCCGCCAGCGCGCCCCGGCCAGCATGACCAGAATAACGCTGACGATGATAATTGTGCCCGCCGTGGACAGGTTGGGCTGCTCCAATATCAGCAGGAACATCACACCCGGCGCAATCAGCACCGGCAGGATGCCCGTAAAGAAGCGCTGCACGCGCTTGCCGCGCGCAGCCAGCGCCAGGGCGACGAAGAGCACCACGGCGTACTTGGCCAATTCGCTTGGCTGAAAGGACAACGGCCCCAGCCGCAGCCAGCGGCGCGAACCATTGATATACACGCCCACGCCGGGGATGATGACCAGCACCAGCAGCACGGCGCTGAGACCCAATCCGGCCAGCGCCACGCGATGCCTGCCCCAGAACCAATAGGGAATACGGGATGTAAAAAGCATGGCCGCAAAGCCTACGGCCATGCCAAACAGCTGCTTTTTCACCTCGGACAGCGCGTCGCCGCTATCCTGGGCATTGTAATACGTGGCGCTAAACAGCGTCACCAGCCCCATCATCAGCAGCAGTGTCATAATCACAGGCAAGGTTTTATCCACCGGCCTGCGCTTTCTCTTTGGCAGGACGACCGTGTTTGTCATTCCTGCATCCTTTCGGCAAAGTGGGGATTATTGAAGCTCGTTTACCAGTTGCTTGAATATGCGCCCGCGCTGCTCGTAATCGCTGAATTGATCGAAGGACGCGCAGGCAGGCGACAGCAGCACGTTGCCGCCGGGCGCAGCCAGGCGGCGGCACAGCGCCACCATTTCGGGGTACTTTTCGGCGTGCTCGATGGCCGTATACCCCGCCGCAAGCAGGGCAGATTCAATCTGCGGGGCCGTCGCGCCGCAAAGCACCACGCACTTGATCTGGCCGCTGGCGATGATCTCTCTGGCCAGCGCGTCAAAGGATACGTGCTTATCCGAGCCGCCCAGCACCAGCACCGTGGGCGCGCGCATGGTCTGCACGGCCTTGATGGTGGAGTCCACATTGGTGCCCTTGCTGTCGTTGTACCATTTTACGCCGTCCAGCTCACGCACCAGCTCGATGCGGTGCTCTACGCCCTTAAAGGTGCGCAGCGCATGGCGAATGACGGCCGTGGGCACGCCGGAGGCATAGGCCATCATGGCCGCAGCCAGCGCGTTTTCCAGGTTATGCGGGCCGGGAATGTACACCTCGTCGGTTCTGCACACAGCCTTTTCCGCGCCGTCCCAGCGGATGGTGATTTTATCCTCGCGCACAAACGCGCCCTGCGGCACCTCCTGCGTGCGGGAAAACCAGGCCACCCGCGCGCGCAAGCCCTCGGCCATGGCGCGGCAGGCAGGATCGTCATAGTTGAGCACCGCTGTATCGGTTTCATTCTGGCAGGCGAAAATGCGGCGCTTCACCGCCGCGTAGTTTTCCATGGTATAGTGACGGTTCAGATGATCCTCGGTGATATTGAGCACCGCCGCCACGCGCGGATGGAAGGTATCCGTCGTTTCAAGCTGGAAGCTGGACACCTCAGCCACCAGCATATCCTCAGGCTTGCTGAGCATCGCGGCGGCGGACAGCGGATAGCCGATATTGCCCGCCACATAGGCAATTTTGCCCATGGCGCGGTAGATTTCCCCCAGCAGGGATACGGTTGTCGTTTTGCCGTTGGTGCCCGTCAGCGCCACCAGCGTGCCCTCGCACAGCTGGGAGGCAACCTCCAGTTCGCCCGTTACGGGAATGTTCATTTCACGGGCTTTGAGCACAATGGGCGAATCGATGGGCACGCCGGGGCTGATCAGCAGCACATCGCACTGCGGCAGCAGCGCTTCAGCGTCCTCGCCCAGATGCCACTCGCAAGGAAGCTCCCGCAGCGGCGCCAGCGTCTCCCCTAACTCCTGCTCGGTTTTACGGTCGTTCAGCAACGGCACAGCCCCAAAGCGGCACAGCAGCTGTGCCACAGCGATACCGCTGCGCGCCATGCCCAGCACCAACACGCGCTTGCCCTGCCAATTCTCTTTTGCCTTTGTACGATCCAGCATGCGATCACCCCCACAATTCATTTTATGCCCGCGTCAAGCAAACCATTTCACAGCCGACAGAATGGCCAGCGCGGCCAGCGCCAGCGTCACAACGGCGTACATGGCCACGATCTGCGTTTCCTTCATGCCGCACATTTCAAAGTGATGATGGATGGGCGACATCTTGAAAATGCGCTTGCCCGTGCCTGTCTTTTTCTTGGTATATTTGAAATAGGCTGTTTGCAGCATCACCGACACCGAGCTCATCACGCAGGTGAAGCAGATCAGCAACAGCAGGAATTCGCACTTGAGCACCACCGCCGCGCCGACCATCACGCCGCCGATGAACATGCTGCCCGTATCGCCCATGAAGATCTGCGCCGGATAATGATTAAACCGCAAAAAGCCGGTGGCCGCGCCCGCCAGCGTAAAGCACAGGATGGCCACCGCGTCGCGCGAGGTTTCGCCAAGCAGCGCCTTTGCACCCGTCAGGCGGCTCATCAGCACGGCCAGCACGCCAAAGGCGATCATGCCCACCACCGTCACCGAGGACAGCAGCCCGTCCAGCCCATCCTGCAGGTTGGCGCTGTTGGTCATAAACAGCACCGTCAGGGTGATCAGCGGAATGTAGAAAATACCCAGGTTCCAGGTTTTACCGGTGAAGGGCAGAATCACGTCGCTGCCCACATAGGAATACGCCCAAATCGAAAAGGCCAGACCCACCACCAGCTGGCCGGCCACCTTCTGCATAGGCTTAAGGCCCTCGTGGTTCTTTTTTACATCCTTGGTATAGTCGTCGGTAAAGCCGATGGCCATCGCGCCCAGCGCCACAAACAACAGCCCCCACAGGCCGTTATCCAGCGTCCACCAGCGGGCAAGCTCGCCGCCGTTCTTTGCAAGGCGGCTGTAGTTGAGCGCGGCAAACAGCACCGTCACCACCACCGTGACCAGGCCGATCACCAGGCCGCCCATATTGGGCGTGCCCTTTTTGTTCAGGTGCGTTTGCGGGCCAAGCTCATACATGGTCTGGCCAAACTTCAGCTTGCGCAGTTCTTTGATGCAGCCGGGCATCAGAATCAGCATCAGCGCCACGGCCAGGACAGGGGCGGCAAACAGGTACAGCATGCGTATCTCTCCTTTTGGGTTACTCAGTTTTTATGGGCGCGCATATCGGCAAGCAGCTCTTTTACCACGATTTTCTCATCAAAGGGATGCTTTTCGCCGCGGATCTCCTGATAGGTTTCATGGCCCTTGCCTGCCAGCACCACCACGTCGCCATCGCGGGCGATTTCCAGCGCATAGCGGATGGCCTCGCGGCGGTTCTCAATCACGGTATACGCACCCTTGGTGTGGCGGATGCCCTCCTCGATGGCGGCCAAAATCTGATAGGGATCCTCGCTGCGCGGGTTGTCGGATGTCAGAATGGAAAAGTCCGCCAGCCGCCCGCCGATCTCGCCCATCATGGGACGCTTGCCATGGTCGCGGTCGCCGCCGCAGCCAAACAACGCGATCACGCGGCCGCGGGTAAAGTCGCGCACGGCCTTGAGGATGTTTTCCAGCGCGTCGGGCGAATGCGAATAATCCAGGATCACCTTGTAGGGCGTATCGGTATCCAGCATTTCGGCGCGGCCAGGCACGGCGCGCACGCTTTCCAGCCCCTTGACGATATCATCCAGCGATACCCCTAACAGCAGCGCCGCAGAAGCCGCCGTAAGGGCGTTATACACGTTAAAGATGCCCGTCATTTGCAGCTTGATCTGCCGCTCGCCGCGCTTATTGACGCACATGCGGAAGGAAACGCCGTTCTCAGTGATCTCGATATCGCGGGCGTAAATCTCCGCGTCGGAGCTGATACCATAGCAGGTATAAGGAATCTGAATATCGGCCAGGATTTTGCGCGTGCTCTCGTCATCCACATTGAGGGCGGCGGCACGGGTATAGCGCGGGGTAAAGAACACCTTTTTGGCCTCAAAGTACTTGTCCATCGTGCCAAAATAATCCAGGTGATCCTGCGACAGGTTGGTATAGCAGCCCACATCGTACAGGATGCCGTCCACGCGGTGCATAGCCGTGGCATGCGCGGACACCTCCATTACCACCGCCTGCACCTGCTGATCGGCCATGTGGCGCAGAAGGCCCTGCAGCTCGTCCGCCTCGGGCGTAGTCATGCTGCCATGGATAAAGGTGCTGCCAATCATATTGCCCGTGGTACCAATCAGGCCGCATTTGCAGCCGGCCTGCTCCAAAATGGCCTTGATCAGATAGCTGGTGGTCGTTTTGCCCTTGGTGCCGGTGATGCCCACCATTTTCATCTGCCGTGCCGGATGGCCGTACAGCTCGGCGCACATGGGGCCGAAAGCAAGGCGGGTATCGGCAACCAGCAGCTGGGGCACGTCCAGGGGCAGAAAGCGCTCCACCACCAGCGCCGCCGCGCCATTCTGCACAGCCTGGGCAGCGTAATCGTGCGCGTCAAAGCGCGCGCCGGAAATGCAGAAGAACAGCCCCCGCTCGGTTTTCTTGCGGCTGTCCATGCAGGGCAGCAGTACCTCGCAGTCTCCCCGTCTTTCCGTTACATACTGCGCGCACGCGCGCGCCAGATCGCTCAGCTTCATTGCCTGTTCCTCCCGCTTATTTACAACCTATATATTATATCCAAATTATTCCCGTTTGACAACCTTTAGGGCATGGCAAACGATACTTTTACCGTGCTGCCCTGGGCGGCATAGGCACCATAGGCCGGAGACTGATTGACGGCCACGCCGCTGCCGCTGATTTCCAGTTCAAAGCCCCGCGCGCGCAGGGCGCGGCTGGCCTCCACCACGGACAGGCCGATCACGTCGGGCACGCAGACCATGATATCAGGCGTCACCGTCTGCTGTTCGGCGGTATAGAGCATCACCTGCCCCCCTGCGTTCAGCATGGCGCCAGCGGCAGGCATCTGGGCGGTAACAGTTGCGCCCACGCCATCCGTTTCGTATTTTAGGCCCAGGCTGCGCAGGCGCTTGACCGCCTCGTCCAGCGTCCAGCCCTGAAAATCGGGTATCTCCACCCGCTGCTCCTGGGCTGCGCCGGCCTTTTCATAGCCCAAATAGTTGAGTGTATCTTCAATAATCTGCCGTGCAAAGGGCGCAGCCGTGGTGCCGCCATAGTCCACCGGCACATCGGCAGCATTGACAATGACCAGCACGGCAAAGCGCGGAGCATCGGCGGGCGCAAAGCCGATAAAGGAACCAATGTGCACGCTGCTGGATACCTTACCGTCGATGTACACCTGCGCCGTGCCCGTCTTGCCGCCCACGCGGTAGCCCTCGATATAGGCGTTTTTACCGCCGCCTTCGCTGACTACCTTTTCCAGCAGTTCGCGCATGGTCTGGGAGGTTTCAGCCCGGATGGGGCTGGCCACCACCTGCGGCGCGGTGCGCTGCACAATACCGCCGTCCTCATCCAAAATGGCGGAGACGATATAGGGCTTCATCAGCTTGCCGCCATTGACCACAGAGGAAAAGGCCGTGATCATCTGGATAGGCGTGACGGCTACGCTCTGGCCAAAGCCGATGCGCGCCAAATCAACGTTTTTGACATAGCGGCTGTTAATCAGGATGCCCGTGCCCTCGCCTGGCAAATCCACGCCCGTGCGCACGCCCAACCCAAAGGCGCGCAGGTATTGATAGAGCCGCTGTGTGCCCATACGCAGCGCCAGGGTGACAAACACCGGATTGCAGCTGTTTTTCAGCCCCTCGGCCAGCGTTTCGTGGCCATGGCTCTTTTTCCAGCAGCGGATGGTATCACCGTCCACCCGGATACTGCCAGTGCACTGGAAGGTATCCCCCACGCTGGCCACGCCGGCATCCAGCGCCGCGGCGCAGGTCAGGCTTTTAAAGGTCGATCCCGGCTCATAAGCGTCGCTGACAGCGCTGATGCGCATCAGCTCGGTCAGCGTTTGGATATCGTCGCGCGGCGGGCTGTTGGGATCGTAATCAGGCTTCATGCACAAAGCCAGAATCGCGCCGGTGTTCACATCCATCACAATACTGGTGACGGATTTGGCGTTATTGACCTGGATGCACTCGCGCATGGCGCGCTCCACAAAGCTCTGGATGCTCGCGTCGATGGTCAGCTGCACCGTGTTGCCCGTTTGCGGGGCAATGTAGGTGGTATTGCTTTGCGGCATGGTGCGCGCCTTGCGGTCCACCTCGGTCAGCAGGATGCCATCTTCGCCCTTGAGCACCGCGTCGTACTGCTGCTCCAGCCCTGACTGGCCTTCGGAATCCACATTGGTCAAACCAAGCGCCTGAGCAAGAAACTGCCCCTTGATGTAAACACGCCGCGTATCCTCCGAGAAGGACAGCCCCTGCAGCAGCTTTGCGGCGGATTCATCCTGTGCGCGCAGCGTACGGATGGCATCCACCGTGGCGCGGGGCACCTGCCGCTTGAGGACGACAGAGGCGTAGTTTTTGTTTTTCAGCTTATTGAGGATCGTCTGCTGCTCAACATCCAGCAGCTCGGCCATGCGCGCGGCGAAGCCCGCGTCCTCCGTCACCTTGCGGGGATTTACGGATACGATATAGGCCGTGGTGCTCAGTGCCAGCGTTTCCCCATTGCGATCCACAATGCTGCCGCGCCGTGCCTCCACCTTGCCCTCCTGCGTCCACTGGCGCACGCCGCGGGCTGTAAGCGCCTCCCCCTGTATAACAGTAAGGCTGATGATACGCGCCACGATCGCGCCAAACAGCGCCGTAAGCACCACCATCAGCTTCCAGATTCTTTTGCGTATGAGCAGTTCCGCGCGCATAAAAAATCCCCCTCATTTTACGCGCGCCCGCCCCGGCGCTTAACGCCAGGCTGCGACGCTGCCGGCGGAGAGGGAGGAATCCGCATTGGCAGGCCGGGTATTGGGCGCGTAGATTTCAATCGGCTTTACGCCCTGGCTGGATACCATGCCCAGCCGCTGCGCCGCCTGATAGCAGATGGTGGATGAATCGCGCGCCCGCGCCACCTCCACCTGCAATTCCGTAATTTCCTTTTGCAGGCTCTGCATATCGTTGACAATCTGCTGGCGGTTCTTGTACACAGCCGAGCGATTGGACACCGCGCTCAGATAAAAAATGGACAGAATAAACACGGCGATCACCACCAGCGCTGCGGCCGCCCGCATGGGCACGCCCGCATATTCGCGCCGGCGGCGTACGCTGTTGGGCGCGGAATAGCTCATGCGCCCATCGTAATCCACGCTTGCCTCTGCCGCAGGCACGCGCACATTGCTATGCACATGCATTCTTTCAAAGGGCTGGGTTTGACGGCCCGCCACGGCATAGGGCATGTTCGGATTTCTTGCCAACGACATTTCAGTTTATCCTTTCAATCGGTTCGCTTAGAACCTGGTCAATTGTTTTTACGGGCGGCAATTTCAGCCTCGAAAGCCAGCACATCGGGGATTTCAGCCTCAAAGGCTTCTTCCTCGCTCTGCGCATCTTCATTACGCATCACGCGGATATGCGTACCCGCGCCGCTGACCTCCACATCCTTGGCGTCTTGCAGAAAACGTGCGCGTAATTTTTGGGGCAGCAGCACGCGGCCCTGCGCGTCGCACTCGCAATCATCATAGGTATATTTGGAAAACAGGTTGATAACCCGTTCCATACGCATGTCCTTTTCGGCCAGCTCCAGCAAAGAGCAGTAGTACAGCTCCCACTCATGCTGCGGATAGATGGCGATGGCCTTAAAGTCCGGCGTCATGCAGATGTAAAACCGATCCCCCAACGCCTGGCGGAAGGACGCGGGCACGATCATGCGCCCCTTCGTATCCAAGCCGTGGACGTACGCGCCGCGGAAGCCACGGCGAAGCAGATGGCGATACTTATCCAGCAGTGCAGACTGGGCAGGCGTCATTTCCGCCTTGCGCTCTTCTTCCACACTGTCCACCACCTTTTCCGCCACTTCGTACCACTTTCTGGGTCGTGCTACCATTATGAACCACTTTTTTCAATTCGTCAACTGCGTGGTAAATACTTTGGGACGGATTTTCGTTACACTTTTGAAACATTTGTTTTGTTTTAGGAATAGGTGTTCGTATTCAATTTGCAAACTGTTCGCATTTAGCGGGCATTTTCCATAATATCCCAGCATTTTATTGAGCATTATATACAGTAAATCTGCAAATAATTATATATTTTATATAAATTTTTACGTCATAAAAACTTAATTTTCTTTGGCCGCAAGCCAACATTTTTGATCCTCAGCGCCTATCTGAGCTCCATTTACAGGCTATATTCTACTGTTTTCCCACCATATGGCATGCATTCCCCACAAATAAAAAAAGACGCTCCACACAAGCGTCTTTCGTTGCGATTTTAAGTGGTGCTTTCGCCCAAATTCTGGGTTTACTCCCCACTTTGCGTGATCTGTGCCAGCTTAAAGCCCAATCCATCGCAGGCAACGTAGTGGTAACGCACGCCGTCCACCTGGCCGGAATAGGCCGTCTTGATGGATGCGCCATGCAGATGTCCATACACCACGTCGTTCACATGGAACTCCGCCATCAGGTCGGATACGCGTGTGCGCACACCGCCCTCGCCAAGGGGGGGAAAGTGGGTGAGCGCGACCACCGGGCCGTCAGGGCTGCGCTTGCGCGCGCACTCTAACGACATGCGCAGGCGCAATAACTCCCGGGCGTAGAGGCGCTCATTCTCGGTATCTCCCGCGCTCTGCGGGCATGTCCACCCGCGCGAACCGCAGAAAGTAATACCCTCCAGCGTCATCGCGTCGTTCTGCAGGGCGTACATGCCCTCTGGCAACGCCTCGCGCACACGGGTAAGCGAGCTCCACCAGTAATCATGGTTGCCGCGCAGCAGGATCTTGCGCCCCGGCAGGGCAGCGATGGCGTGCAGATCGTCCAGCGCATGCTCCAGCTGCATCGCCCAGCTGATATCGCCTGGGATCAGCACCACATCCTGCGTTGTTACGCGCGCGCGCCAATCCTGACAGATTTTCTCCCAATGGCCTTCCCAATGCGCGCCAAAAACGGCCATCGGCTTATCATCGCCGCCTGGCAAATGCAAATCGCCGATGGCATAAACGATCATTTTTTACCCTTCCGAGGCTTGCCGATGTTCTCTTCATCATCGAAGTCATTGTCGTCCTCGTCCTCATCCTCTTCCTCGCCCAGAGCTTCCAGCGACATCGCGCCGTCGGGATCCTCCTCGGTATCAGGAATGATTTCATCCATGGTGCTGATGGGATCGATATCCAGCGCAGCCTCCCCGGATACGGGGATGTTCTCGCTTTCGGTATCGTCGTTATTCTCCTCGCCGCTCATTTCCTTATAGCAGAACAGGCACACGTCCTTGCCGGGCATCACGGGATGCTCGCCACACACAGTGCACATTTCAATTTCATCACGAACGGGCTCGCCCTTCATTTCCATGCGGCAGATTTTGCAGTACTGTTCGCCGTCCAGGATATAGTTCAGCTCGCAGCGAGGGCATTTGGTCAACGTCATAGTAAAGACTCCTTTATGCTATGCCACGGATTTCCATGGCAGATAATTGGCAAAGCAAATTGACTTTGCGGGTCGTTTGTTTTACGCTTTTATTGCGGCATCGTAATACATTTGCAACAAATACGGAGGTACATATGAAACAGCTCAAAAGAATCGCGTGTTTATCCCTGGTTTCCGTTCTTTTCGCCGCCTCATCCTTGGCGGAAGGCGCACCCGCATCCCAGTTTGGCGTGAACAGCTGGCCTTATCGCAATCCAAACAGCGCCTGCGGCACAACCAATCAGCCCCAGGACTGCGCCACAGCCACACCTGCGCCTGTTCCCAGCGCGCAGCCTACTGCCGCGCCCAAGCCTACGGCCAGGCCGCAGCCCACGGTTCAGCCAACCGCCAAGCCCACGGCCGCGCCCACAAACTCCGGGAACCTTGGGGATTATACTACGGTTTCCGTCTCTGCGCAAGAGTATTCTGCATGGAATTTACTAAATGCTGACCGGGAAGCAAATGGACTGGCTGCTTTGCCCCTGGATCAGGAGCTTTGCCGCATCGCGCGCATCAAATCCTGCGATATGAAAACCAACGGCTACTTTGCGCACGAGTCCCCTACCTATGGCAATATGGCCGCCATGCTCAAACGCTTTGGCTACAGCTATCAGGGTGTTGGTGAGAACATTGCCCACCATGCCACGGTCAACAAGGCCGAAGCCGCCTTTATGAGCAGCACAGGCCACCGCACCAACATCTTGGGCAGCCAGTGGACCAAGGTAGGCATCGGCGTATGCTATGACGATCAAGGCTATGTATATGTAACGCAGGTCTTCGCGCGTTAATTGCCGCGCCAGGCACGCATCGCCTGATGGAACGCCGCCCGCCGCAGGGTATTCGGGGCTTTAAGCGCCTCGACCGCCCCGGCGGGCTTTTGCGCGTTTTCCGGCTCCTGCGCGCTTACAGGCAAAGCCTTGGCCGATTGCAGGATTCGATCGTTTTCGCGCTGCGCCTCCCGCAGGGCGTTCAGGGCTGCGCCGCCGCTGATGGTACGGGGCTGCGCCGTCAGCATGGCTGCTTCCTCCCATCCGCGCGCGGGCGTCATGGCATCAGAAAGCCGCATAGCGCTCTCCCCCTTTCTCAGGATGGTTCATGCTATGCGGCAGCAAGCTCATGCGTTCTGCGCCTTGCGCAGAAAGGGAATTACGCGCTCGGCAATTTCATCGCAGGCCTCGGAGGCCGTGCAGGCATGGGGCGCATCGGCCAACCAGAGCATTTCCTTTTGCTTTGCGCCCGCGCCCGCCAGAATGATATCCGCGCTGTCCTTGCTGATGGTATGATCGCCGTGGCTTTGCACCACCAGCATGGGGCAGGAAATCGCATACAAGTTTTTGCGCGCCAGGTGCATCAGATGACGCAAATCAGTCACGCTGCGGGTGGGAAAGCCCGCGTATCCGGCCTTGTAATCCTTCATTGGATCGTTTGGGTCAACCTTGCCGCCGTTCCGCCAATATGTAACCGGCACAAACACGGACAGCGCACCTGCCGCCCAGTCAAAGCGCACCTGCGTTTTCATGGGGGCGGAAATGGGAATGCAGCTGGTCACCTCCATCTGCTCGGCGGCAATCAGGGTCAAATCGCCGCCCATGGACAGGCCGCACACGGACACATAGGGATATTTCTCCTTTAATTCGCGCACGGCAGTCAGCTCGGCATTCAAATAATCCTGCCAGCGCACCGGACGCATGTCCTCCAGCTTTGTGCCGTGGCCAGGCAGGCAGATGCCCTGCACCGTAAAGCCCGCGTCACGCAGCCGCTCACCCAGATAGCGCACGGTGGCCGGGGTGCCGGTAAAGCCGTGCGTAAGCAGCACGGCGTGCTCACCGCCTTCAAAGAAAAAGGGCTTGGCGTATTCATGCATATAGGCCATTGCGTTTATCCCCCACAACAGCAAAAGGCCATCCGCAAGGGACGGCCTTTTGTAAATCGCATTTTATTTCTGATCGGAATCCTCGTTGTCTTCGCCGTCAATGGGGAACAGGGGCTTGCCGCAGGCAGGGCAGAGGTTTTCTTCTTCCAGATCGAAGCCGTCGATTTCGAAGGTGACTTCGTTGCCGCAATGCGGGCAGGTATATTCTACCAGCTGGTCGTCGTCATCCTCGTCGGTTTCTTCCTCATCGTCATCACCGCCGCAGCCGCAGCAACCGCTGCAGCCTTCGTCTTCGTCGTCCTCATCGTAGAGGTACTCTTCCATATCGGCCAGATCGTCGTCAATGCTCTCAACGTACTCGTCCAGCTCGTCATGATCCTTACGCAGCGCGGTGATCTCCTCGGCCATATCCTGCATGGTGTCCAGCATCTTCAGCAGCAGCTTGCCTTCGTTGGTTTCGTCGGTCAGCTTCATGCCCTCGGCCAGACCCTTCAGATAGGCAACGCGATCATTGATATTGCTCATTCTATTCTCCTTTAATTAGGCTCTGGACAGGTACTCGCCAGAGCGGGTGTCGATCTTGATCTTATCGCCGATGTTGATGAACAGCGGCACCTGCAGCTCGTAGCCAGTTTCCACGGTGGCGGGCTTGAAGTTATTGGTAGCGGTATCACCCTTGAAGCCAGGCTCGGTCTGGGTCACCTCCAGCTCTACAAAGTTGGGCGCTTCCACAGAGAAGGCGCTGCCCTTGAAGTAGCGGATGGTCACATTGGTGTTTTCCTTCACGAACTGAATGGCGTCCTCCACCTGGCTGTGGTTGAGGGGCATCTGCTCGTAGGTTTCGGGATCCATGAAGTAGTACAGCTCGCCGTCGTTATAGAGATATTCCATCTCCTTGGTTTCGATGACGGCCTTGGGCATCTTATCGGTGGGGTTGAAGGAGCGCTCAACTACGGCGCCGGTCATGATATTCTTGATCTTGGTGCGGACAAAGGCAGCACCCTTGCCGGGCTTTACATGCTGAAAGTCCACGATCGTCCAAACGCCGCCATCCCATTCTACGGTAATGCCCTTTTTGAAATCGCCAGCAGTAATCATTGATTCATTCCTCCATCAATTGTTGTGTTTATTTGCAAAAGGACAGCGCTTACAGGATGCGCAGCTCCTTGGATGCACCGCACAGGGGGCGGCCGCCGGTTTCGGTGACGGCGCAGGTATTTTCAATGCGCACGCCGCCCAGACCCGGTACATAGATACCCGGCTCGATGGTGATGATATGGCCGGGAACCAGCAGCTTATCGCAGCGCGAGGAAACGCGCGGCTCTTCATGGATATCGATGCCCACGCCGTGGCCGGTGCTGTGGCCGAAGCACTCGCCATAGCCTTCCTCAGCGATGATATTGCGAGCCACCGCGTCAATATCGCAGCATTTCAGGCCCGGCGCGATGGCCGCCTGCGCGGCCTCCTGCGCATGCAGGACAATATCATAGATTTTGCGCATCTTATCGGAGGGCTTGCCAACCGCCACGGTGCGCGTCATATCGGCACAGTAGCCATCCACCTTGGCGCCAAAGTCCATGGTCACCATGTCGCCCAGCTCGATCACGCGATCGCCCGGCACGGCATGGGGAAGCGAACCGTTTTCGCCCGCAGCCACGATGGTGGAGAAGGCCATTCCCTGCGCGCCCAGCGCCAGCATTTTGTAGTCCAGCGCCAGCTGCACCTCGCGCTCGGTGCGTCCCGGCGCGATGAAGCCGCAGATATACTCGAACGCCTGGCAGGTGATATCGCAGGCGCGCTCGATGCGGCTCATTTCGTCGTCGTCCTTCACCTCGCGCAGCGCTTCCACCTTAAAGTCCAAAGGCTCGAAGGTGACGCCGGGCATGGCGGCCTCGATCTCCTTCATCTGGCGAACGGTAATGATATTATCCTCAATGGCCAGGCGGGTAATACCGGCCTCGCGCAGCAGCTGCGCGGCCACCTGCACATGGCTTACGCCCGCGCGGATGGAGTGCACCGTAAAGCCGGGGCACTGCTTCTGCGCCGCCTCGACATAGCGGAAATCTGTAATCACGGCGCGGATGCCGGAAGCCACCAGCAGCAGACCCTCGCCCGTGTAGGCGCTCAGGTAGAAAATATTGGATGCATTATGCAGCAGCGCGGCCGTACCCTGCGGCAGCATTGCCAGCAATTTGTCTGTGCGTTCCATGCATGTCCCCCATTATCATTTGGCAATTAGAATATGCCACATGCGATTTTACCACATATAAACACAGAAATAAAGAGGAAAATGCAACTTTTTCGCAATTTCGCAAAAAACTTCCCCCGCTTCCCCAGGCAGCGATGATTTTTTGCCGTTTCAGTAGCAAATCAGCGCGCATCATGCTATAATGGATGGGAAATTTAACTTTTCGGAGGAAACCGTCATGCCCCTGATCGCCCTTACCCCCTCCTGGAATGATGAAAAAAGGCAGATGTGCCTGGGCCCCGATTATATTGACGCGGTGCAGCGCGCGGGCGGCGCGCCGGTGCTGCTCTCCTTTACCGATAGCGAAGCGCTGGCGGATGAAATGCTCTCCCGCATGGACGGCGTGCTTTTTACCGGCGGCGGCGATGTGAATCCTGCCTGCTATGCGGAAGAAATGCTGCCCTGCTGCGGCGCGCCTGCGGACAACCGCGATCAGCTGGAAACGCTGCTGCTGCGCTGCGCGCTGCGGCGCGGCATGCCGATTCTGGGCATCTGCCGGGGATTGCAGATCATCAACGTCTGCCTGGGCGGCACGCTGTATCAGGACATCGGCGAGCAGTACTCCCACGATTTGGAGCATCCTCGCAACGACGTGCCCCGCGATTACGCGCACAGCATGAGCCTGGTATCAGGCACGATGCTGCGTTCCATTTACGGCGCGGATGAAATTCAGGTAAACAGCCGCCACCATCAGGGCATTAAAACACTTGCGCCCGGTTTGAAGATCAACGCCGTTGCGCCCGACCGGCTGATCGAGGGCTTTGAGTTTGCCGACGGCCGCCCGCTGCTGGCCGTGCAGTGGCATCCTGAATCGCTGCAGGATCGCTATGTTGAGCACCGCGCGCCCTTTGACTGGCTGATCCGCGAGGCCTCCCGATGAGGCGCATCGCCTTGATTGCCGATCTGCACGGCAACCTGCCCGCCGTGGAAGCGCTGGAGCAGGATCTGAAAACCCGCTCCGTCGATGAAATCTGGTGTCTGGGCGATATCGTGGGCAAGGGTCCAAGCTCGCCCGATACCTTTGATTGGGCCATGGCGCATTGCAGCCTGATCCTGCGCGGCAACTGGGACGAAGGCGTTGCCTCGCGTACTTTTTCGCGCAACGACCAGTTCTATTATAGCCAGCTGGGCGAAAAACGCATGCGCATACTGGCGGAGCTGCCGCTGGAGCATCACGCTATAATCTCCGGCAAGCATCTGCGCCTGCTGCATGGCCGGCCCATCATGCCCGTGCTGCAGGCCACCCATGAACCGGAGGAAGAACTGACCTGGCTGTTTGAGCCCGATTATGATATCGTGGGCTATGCCGACATCCACCGCCCCGGCTTGCGCTCGCTGCGCAGCGCGCCAAAGCTGCTGTTCAGCATCGGCAGCGTAGGCAACAGCCTGGGGCTGACCATGATGCAGTACGCCATCCTGCAATGCGAAATGGGCGCTGATCCCGCGCCGCTGGATTTAAATTTCATCCTGCTCCCCTATGACCAGGAGCGCGCTGCGCGCGATGCGGAGAACGTGCTGGGCATGCCCATGCGCGAGGCCTATCTACAGGAAATCCGCACCGGTATATACGGACGCAAGCCGCCGCTGAGCAAGGGCAAAACCGAATAATGTAAAACGACCGAATGGCGTGCAGCCATCCGGTCATTTTGTTTTTATGCCTTGATCGCTTGTTCAATCACCTTGAGCAGTTGATCCCGGCCATCGCCGTTCTCGCTGGACCAGCAAATCAGCTCCCAGGGCTGCGTTTGCAGGGCGCGGCCAATGGGCGCGGTGTATTTCATCCGCGCGCCGCGTGATATCTTATCGGCCTTGGTGGCGATCAGCTGGAATTTCGCGCCCGTCGCGCGCAGGAAGTTCACCATGTCGATATCATCCTGCGTGGGCTCATGGCGAATATCCACCAGCTGCAGCACCAGCTTCAGCTCCCTGGTATTGTCAAAGTAGCCCTGCATCATTTCGCCCCAGCGCAGCTTTTCGCCCTTATCCACGCGCGCAAAGCCATAGCCAGGCAGATCGATCAGGTGAAATGCGTCGCCCGTACCACCATTGATTTCAAACACGTTCAGCAGCCGCGTTTTGCCCGGCGTGCCGCTGGTTTTGGCCAGCTTGCCGTTGCGGCATAGGGCGTTAATCAGGCTGGATTTTCCCACGTTGCTCTTACCCGCCACGGCGATCTGCGGCAGGCCGATGCCCGTAAAGCGCCCATACTGCGCCATACTGGTAACAAATTTTGCGTTCTTAATTTCCATGCGTACCCGCTTTCGCTTTTGTCAGTTATCTTTGGGAAGCAGCGCTACCTTCAGCACATCGCCGATATTTTCCACCAGGATGATATCAAACACCTTGCGCACATGCTCGGGCACATCCTCCAGATCCTTTTTGTTCTCCTGCGGCAGCAGCAGCGTGCGGATACCCGCGCGATAGGCCGCCAGCATTTTTTCCTTAACCCCGCCGATGGGCAGCACGCGCCCGCGCAGGGTGATTTCGCCCGTCATGGCCACATCCTGCCGCACGGCACGGCCCGTGATGGCGCTCATCAGCGCCGTGGCCATGGTCACGCCCGCAGAGGGGCCGTCCTTGGGCACCGCGCCCTCGGGTACATGGATGTGAATATCAATGGTCTTGTAAAAGTCCGGCGCCAGGTCAAACTCCGCCGCATGGGCGCGAATCCACGACAGCGCCGCCTGGGCGCTTTCCTTCATCACATCGCCCAGCTGACCGGTCAGCTTCAGGCCGCCGCCGCCCGCCATCACCGCACACTCCACCGCCAGCGTTTCGCCGCCCACGGTGGTATAGGCCAGGCCGTTTACCACGCCTACGCGCGGCTTTTTCTCGGGCAGATCGCGCAGATAACGCACCGCGCCCAGATATTCCGTCACCTTATCGCGCGTCACCGTGACGGATTTCACATCGTTTTCCAGCATTTCCACGGCCGCCTTGCGCACTACGCGCGCGATGGTGCGCGTCAGCGTGCGCACGCCAGCCTCGCGGGTATAACCCTCGATTACGGCCTTGAGCGCCGCATCGCCCAAGCGCACGCTGCCCTTGGGGAGTCCGTGCTCCTGCACCTGACGAGGCAGCAGGTGACGTTTGGCAATCTGCAGCTTTTCCTCCTCGGTATAGCTGGGCACCTCGATGATTTCCATACGGTCGCGCAGCGGGCCGGGGATGGTTTCGATGCTGTTGGCGGTGGTGATGAACATCACCTGCGACAGATCGAAGGGCACCTCCAAATAATGATCGCGGAAGGCGTTGTTCTGCTCGCCGTCGAGCACCTCCAGCATGGCGCTGGCGGGATCGCCGCGGAAATCGTTGCTCATCTTGTCAATTTCATCAAACAGGAACACCGGATTCATCGTGCCGGCCAGCTTCATGCTGGCGATGATGCGGCCTGGAATCGCGCCCACATAGGTGCGGCGATGGCCGCGGATCTCTGCCTCGTCTCGCACGCCGCCCAGGGACATCTGCACAAACTTGCGCCCTACCGCGCGGGCGATGCCGCGCACGATGGAGGTTTTGCCCACGCCTGGCGGGCCGACAAAGCACAGGATGGGCCCGCGCAGGCTGCCGTCCCCGGCGTTTTGCTGCTTCATGCGGCGCACTGCCAGGTATTCAATCACGCGCTCCTTCACCTGCTGCATGCCGTAGTGATCCTCATCCAGCACACGGCGCGCACGCTTGAGATCAAGGTTGTCGGTGGTATACTTGCCCCAGGGCAGATCGAGGATCCACTCGATATATGTTTGCAGCCCGCTGATTTCAGGCGTACCGGGAGCCATACGCGCCAGACGATCCAGCTCATGCTCGGCCTTCTGGCGCACTTCATCGGGCAGGGGAAGCTTGCGCAGCCGCTCGCGCAGCTCGTCGTTTTCAGCCGCGTCGTCCTCGCCCAGCTCTTCCTGAATGGCGCGAATCTGCTCCCTCAGGTAATAGTCCTTCTGGTTTTTCTCAATCTGCTTTTTGATGCGCCCCCGCACCTGCTTTTCCACGCCTGCCAGCTCGGTTTCGCGCATCAGGATGCCGCACAGCGTTTCCAGGCGGGCAGTCACGCTGACCTCCTCCAGGATGGCCTGGCGATCCTCCAAGCGTGTCAGGACGTTTGCGGCGATCACATCAGCCAGCTGATCGGGCGCTTCCACATCGCTGACGGATTTAAGCGTCTCGGGCGATATGCGCATGCTGGCGCGGGCATATTCCTCAAACAGCTCGTGCGTCGTGCGCACCAATGCCAGCAGCGTGGTATCATCCTGCGGCGTTTCGTCGATAATGGGGGTGACGTCGGCCACCCAATGGGGATCCTCCTGCACGATAGATTTGAGCACCGCGCGCTGACGGCCCTCTACCAGCACGCGCAGGCTGTCGCCGGGAAGATTGAGCACCTGCTTGATCAGCGCGATGGTGCCCACACGGCAGATATCCTCCGCCGTGGGATTTTCCACCTCGCCGTCCTTCTGCGCGCTCAAAAAGATCTGCTGACCTTCCAGCATGGCCGCCTCCAGCGCGGCGATGCTGCGCGGACGGCCCACATCGAAATGCAGCACCATGTGGGGAAATATCATCAGCCCCCGCAAAGGCATCAGCGGGATGCGGATTGTTTTGGACTTGCGTTTTGTTGCCATACGGCCCTCCCTGGATCTATTTTCACGTGTATATTTTACCAGAATTCATCACCCATTGCAAGACGCTTCGCCGCCCGTCCCCTGCGCGGCCAGGGGCGCAATCCGCGCGGGCTGCTTTTCGGTCTCCGTTTCGGAAAGCGCAGCGGGCAGCAGCACGCGATCCAGCGCCTGCGCCAGGGTATCAATGGCGCGCACATCAATGCCGCAATCTTCAAAGCGCTCCTGCATGTTTTCGCGCGGCACATAGGCGCGGATCAGCCCCGCGCGCCGGGCAGCCTCCACCTTTTCAGGCACACCGCCCACAGGCTTAATCTGCCCCTGGACGGAGATTTCGCCCGTCAGGGCGCAGCCGCCGTCCACGGGACGCCCCGTCAGCGCGCTGACCGCCGCCACCGCCATGGCCACGCCCGCGCTGGGCCCGTCCACCGGCGCGCCGCCGGGGAAGTTGACATGCACGTCCCGATCCGCGGGCAAATAACCCTGCATACGCAGCACCGTTTCCACATTATCAGCGGATACGCGTGCGGTGGAACGGCGCTTCATGCAGTGCGCGCTATCCCCCATTTCTTCCTCATCCACAATGCCGCGCACCGTCACATGCCCGCTGCCCGGCATGGTCACGGCTTCGATTTCCATCACCGCGCCCTGATGACTGCCAAACACCGCCAGCCCATGCACCGCGCCCACGCGGTTTTCCTGCGCCGCGCGCTGATCCGGGCGGGCAGGATAGTGCCCCGAGGTGATCACCCATTCCATATCTGCCTGGGTAATCCGGGTGCGCTGCTCCATCTGCGCCAGGCCAGCGGCCATCTGCACCATATTGACGGCGTCGCGCCCACAGGCAGCATAGCGCCCGCAAAGCGCGCCGATATCAGGCAGCATCTGATAGCCCGCACGTTTGGCCGCGCCATCGGCAATCTGCGCCACCTCGCCGGGCTCCAAGGCACGGAAAAACACCTCCATACAGCGCGAACGCAGGGCGGGCGGCAGATCCTCGGGATTGCGCGTGGTCGCACCGATCAGGCGAAAATCCGCCGGCAGGCCGTTTTTAAAGATATCGTGGATGTGCCGGGGAACTGCGCTATCGTCGGGATTATAGTAGGCCGATTCAAAATGCACGCAGCGATCCTCAAGCACCTTGAGCAGCTTATTCATCTGAATGGGATGCAGCTCGCCAATTTCATCCAGAAACAGCACGCCGCCGTGCGCCTTTGTCACCGCGCCGGGCTTGGGCTGCGGCACGCCCTGCACCCCCAGACTGCCCGCGCCCTGATAGATGGGATCGTGCACGCTGCCAAACAGCGGGTCGGCAATGGAGCGCTCATCAAAGCGCACGCAGGTCGCGTCCATTTCAATAAAGGGCGCGTTTTCCTTAAAGGGCGTGCCGGGACTGTGCTTGGCATATTCCAGCACCAGGCGCGCCGCGCAGGTTTTGCCAATGCCTGGCGGGCCGTAGATGATCACATGCTGCGGATTGGCTCCGCACAGGATGGCCTTGAGGGATTTGATGCCCTCTTGCTGGCCGATAATATCCTCAAAGCTCTGCGGGCGCACATGCTCGCTGAGCGGTTCGCTCAGATGTACCGTGCGCATCTTGCGCAGATGCTCCATCTCGCGCGAGGCCTCGCGCCGCAGACCGGGCTGGGCCTGGCGCTCCTTTTTAAGCTGCGACCAGAAATAGCACCCAACCACCACCGTTACCGCCATCTGGATCAGAAACAATATCCACGTCAAATCAAAATACCCCCTTTTCGCACCTGTTATAGCATGCGAAAAGGGGGCGCTGTTCATGCGGGGAAGATCAGGCAAAAGGTGCCTGCCCGCGTGAATAAATCAGTAGGTTTCCTGCAGCTCGATGTTCTTGTAGCGGCGCAGGCCTGTACCAGCGGGAATGAGCTTGCCGATGATGACGTTTTCCTTCAGGCCCAGCAGCGGATCGACCTTGCCCTTGATGGCGGCTTCGGTCAGCACGCGCGTGGTCTCCTGGAAGGAAGCGGCGGACAGGAAGCTCTCCGTAGCCAGAGAAGCCTTGGTGATGCCCAGCAGCACGCGGCTGGAATAGGCAGGACGGCCGCCGGCCAGGATGGTCTTTTCGTTGGCTTCCTCAAAGCGGAAGATATCCACAAAGCTGCCAGGCAGCAGATCGGTATCGCCGCTATCCACCACGCGCACCTTGCGCAGCATCTGACGGACGATGATTTCGATGTGCTTATCGCTGATCGAAACGCCGCCCTGGCTGTGGTACACGTTCAGAACTTCCTTGAGCAGGTATTCCTGAACAGCCTTCACGCCCAGAATGCGCAGCAGATCATGCGGGTTGATGGAGCCCTCGGTCAGCTCCGCGCCGGCTGCGACCAGATCGCCATCGTTTACGCGCACATGGATACCGTAATGGATCGGGTAGACCTTCTTTTCGTTGGGATCCTCCTCGTTGGTGATGGTAATCTCGCGCTTTTTCTTGTTTTCGCTGATGGACACACGGCCGCTGATTTCGGCCAGGGTAGCGTCATGCTTGGGCTTGCGGGCCTCGAACAGCTCCTCAACGCGGGGAAGACCCTGCGTAATGTCGGAGGTGCTGGCGATGCCGCCCGTATGGAAGGTACGCATGGTCAGCTGCGTACCGGGTTCGCCGATGGCCTGCGCGGCAATAATGCCGACCGCCTCGCCGATATCCACATCGCCGCCGTGTGCCAGGTTCATGCCGTAGCAGCGGGCGCATACGCCGTTCTGGCAGCGGCAGGTAAGCACCGAACGCACCGTGACGGACTTGATGCCAGCCTTGCCGATCAGCGCGGCCTTCTTGTAGTCGATCGTCTCGTTCAGGGCGCAGATCACTTCGCCCGTCTTGGGATCGATGATATCCTCGGCAGCCACGCGACCCTGCGCGCGGTCTTCCAGGGATTTCATTTCGCCGATGGCTTCGATCTTGATGCCGCGCACCTTTTCGCCGCGCTCCTCGAAGCAGTCGGTTTCGCGCACGATCACCTCCTGCGCCACGTCCACCAGACGACGGGTCAGATAACCAGAGTCGGCAGTACGCAGAGCGGTATCGGACAGAGCCTTACGAGAACCATGGGAGGACATGAAGAACTCCAGCACGTTCAGGCCTTCACGGAAGTTTGCGCGAATAGGAATTTCAATGGTTTTACCGGAAGGAGAAGCCATGTTGCCGCGCATACCAGCCAGCTGAGCAACCTGCGCGATGCTGCCGCGGGCGCCGGAGTTGGTCATCATGTAGATGGGGTTCTTATGCGGCAGAACCTCCAGCACGCGGCCGCGCAGGGCGGCGGTGGTGTCGTTCCAGGTCTTGATTACGTTGGCGTAGCGCTCGTCCTCGCTCATCAGGCCGCGGCGGTACTTGCGCTCGATATCGTGCACGCGCTCGTCAGCCTTGCGCAGCAGCTCGGGCTTTTCGGGCGGAACGATGATATCGCTGACGGCCACGGTGATGGCGCCGCGGGTGGAATACTTGTAGCCCATGGCCTTGATATTATCCAGCACCTGGGCGCAGATATTCACGCCGTGCACGCGGAAGCAGCGCTCAACGATGTTGCCCAGATCCTTCTTGACAACCTCTTTGTCGATTTCCAGCTTGAACATATCGTCCATGGACTCACGGGGCTTGAAGCCCAGATCCTGGGGAATGTTCTCGTTGAAGATCAGCTTGCCCAGGGTGCAGTCGATCACACGGCGCTCCGTCACGCCCTTGAAGGTACGGTCGATACGCACCTTAATGGGCGACTGCAGGGTGATCTGATGCGCCTGATAGGCCATGAGCGCTTCGTTCTGATTGGCAAAGATGCGGCCCGCGCCGATGGCGTCGGGATCCACAATGGTCAGGTAGTGGCAGCCGATAACCATATCCTGCGTGGGGCTGATAACAGGCTTGCCGTCCTGGGGCTTCATGACGTTGTTGGCGCACAGCATCAGGAAGCGCGCCTCAGCCTGCGCCTCCATGGACAGGGGGACGTGCACGGCCATCTGGTCGCCGTCGAAGTCGGCGTTGTAGGCGGTACAGGCCAGAGGATGCAGCTTCATGGCCTTGCCCTCTACCAGCACCGGCTCAAAGGCCTGAATGCCCAGACGGTGCAGGGTAGGCGCGCGGTTGAGCAGCACCGGATGATCCTTGATTACGTTCTCCAGGATATCCCATACCTCGGGGCGCACCTTTTCCACCATGCGCTTGGCGGCGCGGATGTTATGGGCAATGCCCTGCTTAACCAGGCGCTCCATGACGAAGGGCTTGAACAGCTCCAGCGCCATATCCTTGGGCAGGCCGCACTGATGGAGCTTGAGCTCAGGGCCTACGACGATAACGGAACGGCCGGAATAGTCCACGCGCTTGCCCAGCAGGTTCTGGCGGAAGCGACCCTGCTTACCGCGAAGCAGGTCGGACATGCTCTTGAGGGCACGGTTGCCGGGGCCCGTTACGGGGCGGCCGCGGCGGCCGTTATCGATCAGCGCGTCCACAGCCTCCTGCAGCATGCGCTTTTCATTGCGGACGATGATATCGGGCGTGCCCAGCTCCAGCATGCGCTTGAGGCGGTTATTGCGGTTGATCACGCGGCGATACAGATCGTTCAGGTCGCTGGTGGCGAAGCGGCCGCCGTCCAGCTGAATCATGGGGCGCAGATCGGGCGGAATCACGGGGATTACGTCCAGCACCATCCACTCGGGCTTATTGCCGCTCTGGCGGAAGGCCTCCACCACTTCCAGGCGCTTGATGGCGTGGGTGCGCTTCTGGCCTTCGCTTTCGCGGTCCTTTTCCTTTTCGATCAGGGTGGCAATTTCAGCCTTCAGCTGGGCGCTGAGCGCGTCCAGATCCAGCTCCTGCAGCATTTCCTTGACGGCCTCTGCACCGATGCCCGCGCGGAAGGAGCCGCGCTCCTCCTCGCTCATGGCCATGATCTGGCGATAGCGCGCATCAGTGATCAGGCTGTGCTTTTCAGCCTTGATCACAGCCTCGTTGCCCGCGTCCAGCACGATGTAGGAGGCAAAATACAGCACTTTTTCCAGCGCACGGGGGGACACATCCAGGATCATGCCCATGCGGCTTGGAATGCCCTTGAAATACCAGATATGGCTGACAGGGGCGGCCAGGGCGATATGACCCATGCGCTCGCGGCGAACCTTTGCGCGGGTGATCTGCACGCCGCACTTGTCGCACACCTTGTCCTTATCCTTATATTTGATGCGCTTATATTTACCGCAGTTGCATTCCCAGTCCTTGGTAGGTCCGAAGATGCGTTCGCAGTACAGGCCGTCACGCTCGGGCTTGAGCGTGCGGTAGTTGATGGTTTCGGGCTTGGTTACCTCGCCGTAGGACCACGCAAGAATCTGCTCAGGCGACGCCATGCCAATCTGGATGGAGTCAACATTGGTCAGTTCAAACATCCTGTTTCCACACTCCTTCGCAGCTTACTCGATATCATCATCGTCGATATCCGTGAGCGGATCGTCGAAATCAGCAAAATCGTCGTCTCCGCCCAGCTTATCCAGATTATCCAGCTCGCCAAGCTCGTCGTCGATATCGGTGATATCGTCCAGATCTTCATAATCACCGCCGTCTTCCGCTTCGCCCTCGCCGTCAAGCAGGTCGTCGCGATCGGCCTCGCGGACGGGACGCATCGGCGTATCGCCCATATCGTCGTCATCGTCATCGTCGCGGATTTCGATGACTTCCTTATTTTCGTTGAGCACCTTCACGTCCAGGCACAGGGACTGCAGCTCCTTGAGCAGCACCTTGAAGCTCTCAGGCACGCCGGGCGTGGGGATGTTCTGGCCTTTGATAATGGCCTCGTAGGTCTTTACGCGGCCCACGATATCGTCGGACTTGACCGTCAGGATCTCCTGCAGGGTGTTGGCCGCGCCGTAGGCTTCCAGC